>OGZX01000096.1_pt1 | contig 94354 bp, 72 predicted proteins | sample 1576881 | NCBI WGS metagenome assembly OGZX01 (sample SAMEA3541542, study PRJEB24748) | human gut metagenome | biome: human gut; feature: human-associated habitat; material: faeces | place: China | collected 2012 | reverse complement strand
TTGCGGGTCAAGCCCGCAATGACACGCTAAAGCGTTAGAACTTACTTTTGACACATCCCTTTACATTCATACAAAAAACACCAAAAAACATGATGAAACTCATTTCGATGTGTGCTGGCGCAGCACTTTGTATTCTTGCGTCGTGCAGCGAAGGGCCTACAAAACAGATGTCTTACAACCAGGGCATCAATGTAATCCCTACTCCTGTAAGCCTCGTCCAGAACGAGGGCAGTTTTAAACTAAACAAGAACACCGCTTTCTCCGCTTCCACACCGGAAGCTAAAACAGTTGCCGAATATTTCGCAGCCCAGATGAACCTGGCTACCGGCTATCAGATAACAGTCAGCGACAAAGCCGCCTCAAACGGCATCACACTGGCGATCGACGAGACACTGGATGTAAACGATGAAGGCTATACGCTGGATGTTACACCGAACGGCGTTACTGTCAAAGCAAAGAATCCGCAGGGTTTATTCTACGGTATGCAGACATTCATGCAACTGCTTCCGGCCGAGATCGAAAGCCAGGCTGTTGTTAACGGCATTGCCTGGACGGCTCCCTGCGTGACCGTGAAAGACGAACCGCGTTTCGGATATCGCGGCATCATGCTCGACCCTTGCCGCCATTTCATCCCCGTGGAGAACGTAAAGAAGCATCTCGACGTGTTAGCTTTGTTCAAGATCAACCGTATGCACTGGCACCTGACAGACGACCAGGGCTGGCGTATCGAGATCAAGAAATACCCGAAGCTGACGGAAATCGGCTCCAAACGTATCGATGGTGAAGGTACCGAATACGGAGGTTTCTATACACAGGACCAGATCAAGGAGATCGTTCAATATGCCGCCGACCGCTTTATCACGATCGTGCCGGAAATCGAACTTCCGGGACATGAACTGGCTGCCATCGCCGCCTATCCCGAACTTTCCTGCAAGGGCGAGCCGACCACTCCGCGTATTATCTGGGGTGTGGAAGATATCGTCATGTGCGCCGGAAAAGAAGAACCGTTCGAGTTCATGCAGGGCGTATTCGATGAAGTCGCTCCTCTTTTCCCCGGCGAATATATCCATATCGGAGGTGACGAATGTCCGAAGATCAGCTGGAAAAACTGTCCGCTTTGCCAGAAACGTATCCGCGAAGAGGGTTTGAAAGCAGACAAGGAACACTCCGCCGAAGAAAAGCTGCAGAGCTATTTCGTTCAGCGTATGGAAAAATACCTGGCTGAAAAGCATGGAAAGAAGATCATCGGCTGGGATGAAATCCTGGAAGGCGGCCTTGCTCCTACTGCAACTGTCATGTCATGGCGTGGCGAAGAAGGCGGTATCGCTGCTGCCAATCTGGGACACGAAGCGATCATGACTCCGAGCAGCAACGGTATGTACATCGACCAGTTCCAGGGCGATCCCAAGATCGAACCGGTTTCGATCGGCGGTTACGACCCGTTGGAAAGAGTATATGCCTACAACCCGACGCCCGACACATTGGTGGCTGCCGGAAAAGACCATTTCATCAAAGGCGTACAGAGCAATTTGTGGTCTGAATATATGTACAACACAGATCTTCTGGAATACCGCGCTTATCCGCGTGTCCTGGCTGTTGCCGAAATAGGTTGGACACCGCTGGCACGCAAGGATTATAAGGATTTCGAACGTCGTCTGGACAATGCACTGGTTCGTTTGGATGCGCTGAATGTCAACTACCATATCCCGCAACCCGAACAACCGAACGGTTCCTGCAACTTCGTAGCTTTCACAGACAAGGCTTCCCTGGAATTTAAAACAAGCCGCCCGATCAAGGTGGTTTATACGATCGACGGAACAGAACCGACTCCCGAATCGACGGTTTACTCCGCTCCTATCGAGTTTACGGAATCCGGCGTGCTGAAGATCCGCTCCGTATTGCCTTCCGGCAAGATGAGCAAGACACGTACGATCACAGTTGAAAAGCAGGCGTTGGCACCGGCCAAGGAAGTAGCCAAGACTACTCCGGGCCTGGAAATGCAGGTGACGGACGGAATGTACCTGAACACCTCCAAATTGGTTGACGCAAAGGAATGGAAGAAATCCGTGATCAAAGATTTGCGTGAAATCACCAGCGTTGTCAAGACAAGCGAATCGATGCGCGGTGTTAAGCAATATGCGGCCATCGCAACCGGCTATGTAAACATTCCGGAAGACGGCGTCTACTATATTTCTTCCGATAACGAAGAAGTCTGGATCGACGGCAAATTGTTAGTGAACAACGGCGGCGAAGTAAAACGTTTCTCCCGTCATGACAGTTCTGCAGCGTTGTCAAAAGGTTTGCACGAAATCAAGGTTGTATTCTTAGGACATATCATCGGCGGCTGGCCTTCCAATTGGAATGACGGCAGTGTGAAGCTGCGCAAAGCCGACACCGACAAGTTCGTTAAGATCACTCCCGACATGTTGGTTCATTAATCAACGTTATACAAAACTGAAAAGGCTGTCTCGCAAAAGGCAGCCTTTTCTTGTTTTATCCGATAAGTACCGGACGAGAAACGGATAGGCATCGGATAACAATTGGATGGGCATCCGTTTCTGCTCCGATGCCTATCCAAATATCAATCGACTTTGAGCTTCATAATCGTAATCGAGTTCGGAGGGAAATTATATACTTTGGGACCACTCATAGAGAATGTAATCTCTTTCGTTTCCGGCATGATTGCATCCGGTTTGCCGAAAGTATTACGCGCATCGGGATCACCTGTCAGCTGGATGATTTCTGCCGTATTTTTAACGCTGAGACCTTGCAGGTCGAGCTCTGTCCTTTCTTCATGCTGAGTCGTGTTGACCACTTTCAGGATAACCGTATTGTTTTCCTTATCAAGCGTCGCGGTTGAAACCAACGACGGAATGGAAGGAATGATAACATCATGAACCAATGTATCATCGACGAAGCAACTGATATGCTCATCCTTGCAGCTTATCCTTACATTATACCAGCGATTGCTCTGGAACGGATAGGATACGGGAGCGCATAACGTATCCCTCACTCCACCGGCCTGGCGGTAAAGCTCGGCAAAGCCCCCTCCGATTGTCATCCCGATATAGTCGTTCTGTTCGCCGGGCAACCCGTTGTCACGCACACGGAACTGGATCTGCCCGCTCCCTTTCGTCCTTCTGATATCGGCGGAAAAGGTATAATCATAAGCGGTGGAATCACCCAACAAGAGGTAGTTCCAGCGGTTCGGTACGGGAATCAAAGTTCCCTGGTCTACTTTCCAGCTTCCCGTCATAACCGTTCCTTCCGTAACCGGCGAATTATTTATTTTCACTTCCTTAAAGTCATAACTATTGTCGAACATCTCGATGCCGGCACGCCCGAACGTAACCTGCGGTTTCTGATACGTTCGCACTTCCGTCTTCAAGACTTCGTCACCCCTGTTGCTGCCGAACATTTGCAGCAGGTGGTAAGAGGGAGAAACGGCAATCTGCCCGCCATCAAAGGAAATAGCCGGATAGCGTTCCATCTTGTATTTCGTGTTTCCGACGATCGGGGCATAAGCCAAACGCCTTACGATATCCTGTCCGTTCTCCACGCCGACAAGGAAACAGGCCTCTGCGATAGCAGCCCGCAAGCTTCCGGGCTGTGTTCCGCCGGATAACCCGAACTCGCCGATAAACACAGGAGGCATACGACGCGAATACCGTCCGGCTGTATATCTGTTGTAATTGGAGATCAGGAAAGATTCACTCGCGTAAAGATGCGTGTCCGACCATTCGTTCCGGTTCTTTCCTTTTATATAGGAACTGCTTACCACCGTAACATCCGGATAAACTTCATTGATCGCCTTCTTAAACAGGGCGAAACGCTTCGAGTACTCTTGTCCGTAGTTTTCACTCCCTATCTCTACATATTTCAATCCGAAGGGTTCCGGATGTCCATGCTTTGCACGCAGTGCACCCATGATGGAATCGGCAGGTTCGTTGGCATAGGCAATAGCATCCAAAGCATCCTGTACCAGTTTGTCCATCGCCGTAATATCTTCGTAACGCGGACGGCGACTCTGGCTGGTCACACCGCTGTTAATGACATAGACGGGCTCGGCGTTCAGGTCCTCGCACATCTGCAGGTATTCATGATAACCGACTCCGTTTGTCGTGCCATAGGCCCAGACATTCCAGAAATGCTTGCGTTCGGCAATATCGCCGATCGTTTCGCGCCAGACAGGATAGGTGCCGGCCGTGTATCCTTCGACAAAGCTACCTCCCGGAAAACGGATGAATTTAGGTTGCAAAGCGGCAATTAACTCCATCAACTCCGGCCGTAATCCGTTCGGCCGCTCCTTCCAGGTCTTTTGCGGAAAGAGGGATACAACATCCAGCCAGAAGACAGCCGAACTGTCTGTCGTGACGGTTAACACCGCTTTACCGGTAGTCGATGTCGCCGTAAAAGTATGTTTATACTTCTTCCACTCATAAGCCGGAGCAACACGAAAGACTTCGCTGAAAGCAGTTTTCCCCGTCGAATCAGCCAAAGCAAAACTCACAGTCTTCGGAACCATAGAAGCACCTTTTATGTAAAAAGACAAATCATATTTCTCACCTTCACGAATTGGAATTCCTTGATATCCATCCGCAATAACACCCCCTTTTCCTGTTTCCGCTGAAGCCGAAACAGATACTAAAAGAGAACGACGGTTTTTATCATTAATCAACTCTTTCGTGTCCGGATATATATAGGAAGTAGACGAAAAACGACGCCATCCGGGGACCGAATCAGGACGCAAAAAAGGAATAGTCCAACCATTCGGCGTTGTCAGAACGCGGCGGACAGGATCAAACGGACAGTTCAAGGGCGGCACTCCATCCTCAAAACTGCGGTTCTGTATAAGTTCGGCATAAATACCTCCATCTACCGCATGATTGATCTCCTCTATTGTCAAGCCATACAATTCTTTATTTACCGGAATCGTCAAGCCCTCCCCTTCCACCAGGATAGAAGAAGTGACAGGCATTTCCGGCTGACAGCTTACTAATAAAAGCGCTAAAAGAAGTAAATTCGATTTCATGGTGCAAACTTAAAGAATAATTTCTACAAAAAGCCTCTGACTTAAGAAGGTTATTTCAGACAAATGATTATATTTGTCAAATAAATATATAAATGAAACCCAATAACGACAGCCTTATGAATAAATCCGTCCTTTTAGTAGACGATAAGCCGGAAATCGCTAAAATTATAATACTTTATTTATCCGGATACAACGTAAAGTATGTGGAAAACCCGATCATCGCACTTAATTGGCTTAGGGCAGGAAATATACCAGACGCTATCATTTCAGATTTAATGATGCCGGAAATGAGTGGTGAAGAATTTGTCACGGTACTGAAAGAAGATGAAGTATTTTCGCGTATCCCGATCCTGATCCTGACCAGTGTTGAAAGTGATTCCGACAGAAAACGTCTCTTTGAAAAAGGGGCTAACGATTTTATTCTTAAGCCCTTTAACCCTGAAGAACTAAAAACAAGGATAAAAGTTTTACTAAAGTAAAATTTATTTTCAGAAAAAAAGAACAATTATTTCAATAGAATTAAATACATTTGTATCATTGATAGTGATTGAATATCAAGAAAAGTACAGAATCAAATGGAAAACTTAGCATCACAATATACTGTATTAGTAGTAGACGATGTACCTACTAACGTAATGCTTGTACAAGCTATATTAAAAAAAGAGGGTTACACGCTACTTACGACAGACAGCGGGGCTAAAGCGCTACGCATCGCTCAGGAAAAGCATCCCAATCTTATTCTGCTTGATATCATGATGCCGGAGATGGATGGTTACGAGGTCTTGCAACATTTAAAAAGCAACCCTGAAACAAACAACATTCCCGTCATTATTATGTCAGCGCTGAGTGATATGCAAAGCATCGTAAAAGGCTATCAACTCGGGGCAACAGAGTATGTAACAAAGCCTTTCCAACGGGAAGAACTGGTGAAACGCGTCGCCCACCGTTACGAACTGTTCAGTATTAAACGTATCAAACAGGAGCTTGAAAGCACAATCGAATCACGCGACACGCTCTATTCTGTCATTGCTCACGACTTGCGCTCCCCACTTGGTTCTCTTAAAATGATGAATAATGCCATCCTGATGATGGTCGATAAAAATCAGGTCAGTGACGAAGTTTATGAGATGCTTCAGATGATGAATAAGACATCGGAAGAAATATTCCAGCTTCTCGACAACCTGCTGAAATGGGCTAAAAACCGGCTGAACAAACAAAGTATCTATAAGCAAGAAGTAGACATCAACAGTATCGTAAGCAGTACTGCTGAGATCTTTATTCCGATGGCTGCCCAGAAAGGCATTTCTATCATTATTGATGGCTTGGATAAAGAATTGATGGGATCGGTGGATATCGATATGGTAAAGACAATCGTCCGTAATTTGGTTTCAAATGCTGTTAAATTCAGCTATGAAAAGGGAACAATTACAGTCTCGACCAAAACAGACGGCAATTTTGTCATCGTCAGTGTCAAGGATTCCGGTAAAGGCATTAAAGCCGAGGATCAGGGTAAACTGCTCAAACAAAATACGCACTTTACATCCTACGGAACCAACAACGAAAAAGGTTCCGGTTTGGGATTGATGCTCTGTAAAGACTTTGTTGAACAACTCGGCGGTAAGCTTTGGTTTGAATCGGAAGAAGGAAAAGGAACAACCTTCTATTTCTCACTGAAAGCATTGAATCAGGAATAAAAGAAAAATATATATAAACAGAAAAAGCTGCACCTTTCGAGATGCAGCTTTTTCTGTTTATATATAGTAATATATTATCCGGTAATTGCCTTCCGGTTCCCTTTTTGTGGAAACTTCTTAAATAAGCTCCACCACTTCAGCTTTAATACGCCGAACAGGGCTTCTCCAAAAATAGAAGAGTTCATCTTTGAAGTTCCCAATATCCGGTTGATGAAAATGATAGGAACCTCTACTATTTTAAAGCCACATTTATATGCTGTAAACTTCATTTCTATCTGAAAGGCATATCCCTTGAAGTGGATATGATCCAAGTCGATCGTCTCGAGCACTTCACGGCGGTAACACTTGAAACCGGCCGTCGTATCCTGCACCTTCATACCTGTTACAAAACGGACATATACGGAAGCGTAGTAAGACATCAGCACACGTCCCAACGGCCAGTTCACGACATTCACGCCATTGCAATAACGGGAACCGACTGCCACATCGCCCCCCTGTTCCGTACAGGCTGCATATAGTTTGGGAAGATCATTCGGATTATGACTGAAGTCTGCATCCATTTCGAATACAAAATCGTACTTGTGTTCTATCGCCCACTTGAATCCGCAGATATAAGCCGTACCCAATCCCAATTTACCTTTACGTTCCACCATGAAAAGGCTTTCGGGAAACTCTTTCTGCAATCGTTTTACAATATCCGCCGTACCATCGGGCGATCCGTCATCTATAATCAAAATATGAAATTCTTTCTCCAACCCAAATACCGCCCGAATAATATTTTCGATATTCTCCTTCTCGTTGTAAGTGGGAATAATAACAATACTGTCTGACATAATCCTTCTAAATTTGTAGGGCGAAGGTACATATTTTAATTGATTTAATACTATGCCTGTCTACTATTTTGAACAAAAAGCCTACCTTTGCGAAAAGAACATATCACATTGGAGGTACAAGATTTACTGAAACAATATGCCGCCCATCCGCAAGTGGCGGCATTAAATACCCTGCTAAAAGGCGATACGTCCCGCAATATATTTCTGAAAGGACTGAACGGTTCAGGGGCCGCAATGACAATAGCTTCTCTTTTTTCAAAAAGAAGGGGGAGCTATGTGTGTGTGTTAAACGACCTTGAAGAAGCCGGCTATTTTTACCATGACCTGGTTCAACTTACCGGAGGCGACGGAATCTACTTCTTCCCTTCCGCCTACAGGCGTGCGATCAAGTACGGTCATGTGGATCCGGCTAACGAAATCCTGCGTACCGAAGTGCTCAGCACGTTGCAGGACCCGGACATCCCCTTCGTCATCGTCACTTATCCGGACGCACTGGCCGAGAAAGTGATCTCCCGCGAAGTCCTGAAGGAAAACACGCTGAAGATCAGTGTCGGCGAGAAACTGGACAATATGTTTGTCTCCGACGTTCTGGACGAATACGGCTTCGAGCAGGTGGATTATGTCTATGAACCGGGACAATACGCCCTGCGCGGCAGTATCCTGGACGTGTTCTCGTTCTCGTACGAATTTCCGTACCGTATCGACTTTTTCGGCAACGAAGTGGAGACGATACGCTCGTTTGACGTAGAGACGCAGTTATCGAAAGAGAAGTTAGACAGCATTTATATCGTGCCGGAGATGACAAGAGGCAACCGCACGAACTCATCCCTATTGGACTCGTTACCCCCCGCCACCCTGCTCGCCTTCAAAGACCTGGCATGGGTGAAGGAACGGATCGGCAGCATCTGGAACGAAGAGCCGGTCGTAGGAGACGAAGACTCTTTTGCTGACGCCGAACAAATGCGGACAAAGTTAGTGACAGGTGAAGATTTCCTGCATGCCGCCCTCGGTTTCCGCCGCCTCCATTTCGGTGCACGTCCGACAGGAACAGCAGATGCGACACTAACTTTTGCCACAGAGGTGCAACCGATTTACCACAAGAACTTCGATCTGGTAAGCGAATCTTTCCACAAATACATAGAAGACGGCTATACATTATATATACTGAGCGACGTAGAGAAGCAAGCCGCCCGCATCCGCGCGATCTTCGAGGACCGGGGAGACGACCTCCCCTTCACCTCCGTCAACAAGACGATACACGAAGGTTTCGCCGACGAGACGCTGCGCATCTGCCTCTTCACGGACCATCAACTATTCGACCGCTTCCACAAGTTCAACCTTAAAAGCGACAAGGCACGGAGCGGCAAGCTCTCCCTCTCGCTGAAAGAGCTGAACCAATTCACGACCGGCGACTACATCGTCCACATCGACCACGGCGTCGGACAGTTCGGCGGATTGGTCCGCACCGAAGTGAACGGCAAGATGCAAGAAGCAATCAAGCTGATCTACCAGAACAACGACATCATCTTTGTCAGCATCCATTCCCTCCACAAACTGTCCAAGTACAAAGGCAAAGACAGCGGCGAGCCGCCCAAACTGAGTAAGCTCGGGACCGGAGCCTGGGAGAAGATGAAGGAACGGACCAAGTCGAAAGTCAAAGACATCGCCCGCGACCTGATTCTCCTCTATTCCAAGCGGAAACAGGAAAAGGGATTTGCCTACAGCCCGGACAGCTTCATGCAGCACGAGTTGGAGGCCAGCTTCATCTACGAAGATACGCCGGACCAGATGAAGGCGACCGCCGACGTGAAAACGGATATGGAGAACGACCGCCCGATGGACCGCCTGATCTGCGGCGATGTAGGTTTCGGAAAGACTGAAGTCGCCATCCGCGCTGCCTTCAAGGCTGTGGCAGACAACAAACAGGTGGCGGTGTTAGTCCCGACCACCGTTCTCGCTTTCCAGCACTACCAGACTTTCTCCGAACGTCTGAAGGATTTCCCCTGCCGGATCGAATATATCAGCCGGGCACGTACGGCAAAAGACATAAAAGAGATTCTGAAAGACCTGAAAGAGGGGCAAGTCAACATCATCATCGGTACGCACCGTATCGTCGGCAAAGACGTCAAGTTCAAAGACCTCGGCCTGCTGATCATCGACGAAGAGCAGAAGTTCGGCGTCTCCGTCAAAGAGAAGCTACGCCAGTTGAAAGCCAACGTGGATACGCTCACGATGACTGCGACGCCGATCCCACGCACGCTCCAGTTCTCACTCATGGGCGCCCGCGACCTGTCGAGCATCACGACGCCCCCGCCCAACCGCTATCCGGTACAGACCGAAGTGGAACGCTTCAACCCCGACATCATCCGCGAAGCGATCAACTTCGAGATGAGCCGCAACGGGCAGGTGTTCTTCATCAACAACCGCATCCAGAACATCTACGAGATGGAGGCGCTGGTCAGACGCGAAGTGCCGGACGCCCGCATAGCCGTCGGCCACGGGCAGATGGAACCGGAGAAGTTGGAAAAGATCATCCTCGACTTCGTCAATTACGAATACGACGTGCTGATTGCGACCAGCATCGTCGAGAGCGGTATCGATGTGCCGAATGCCAACACGATCATCATCAACAATGCCCAGCAGTTCGGCCTCTCCGACCTGCACCAGCTGCGCGGACGTGTAGGACGAAGCAACCGCAAGGCCTTCTGTTATCTACTCTCGCCGCCCCTCTCCTCACTTACGCAGGAGGCACGCCGCTTGCAGGCAATCGAGAACTTCTCCGAGTTGGGCAGCGGCATCCACATCGCCATGCAGGACCTCGACATCCGGGGAGCCGGCAACATGCTGGGGGCCGAACAGAGCGGCTTCATCGCCGACCTCGGCTACGAGACCTACCAGAAGATTCTGGAGGAGGCCGTAGACGAATTGAAGACCGAAGAGTTTGCCGACCTCTACACCGACGCGACCGAGAAGCATCCCGACACGGGCAGCGAATACGTCCGCGAAACCTATATCGAAAGCGATCTGGAACTGATGTTCCCGCCGACTTATATACCGAACGACTCCGAGCGCGTCTCCCTCTACCGCGAGTTGGACAAGATGGAGGAAGAGCGCGACATACTTGCCTTTACCGAACGCCTGAAGGACCGTTTCGGGAAGGTGCCGAAGGAAGGGAAAGAACTGATCCGCATCGTCCGCCTGCGCCGTATGGCAAAGCAGTTGGGGATGGAGAAGGTCGTGCTGAAAAAGGGGCAGATGAATATCTTCCTCGTCGCCAACCCCGACAGCCCCTACTACCAGAGCGAGGCATTCGACAAACTGCTCGGCTTTATCCAGAAGCATCCACGCGAATGTAACCTCCGGGAACAGAACGGGAAACGCAGTATCGTGATCAAGAACGTACCGACGGTCGAGGCGGCTTGCGGATATATGGAAGAGATCGGGAAAGTGCCCGTCCTTTAGTGCGTGGCACGCACTAACTCACGTGCGCGGCAAGCACTAAGGGAAGTGCCATTTCCCCGATCAGGGAAACGCCTGTTCCCCGGTAAGGGAAGAGCCTATTCCCTGGTAAGGGAACTGCCTCTTCCCAAAATCAGAATAAACCAATTAAATAGATATCAGACATGAAGAAGACAATTATAGACCTTTTCGAGAGTTCGGTGAAGCAATATCCCGACAACCCTTTCCTGTGGGAGAAGACGAAGGACAAGTTCGAGCCGACGACCTATAAGGAGGTCCAGCAGCAAGTCTATACGGCTGGTGCCGGATTGATGGCTCTCGGAGTGAAGAAGGGAGACAACATGGCGCTCCTTTCCGAAGGCCGTAATGCCTGGATCATCGGTGAACTGGCCATGTTCTACGCCGGTGCGACCAACGTCCCGCTTTCCATTAAACTGGAGGAAGCGAACGACCTGCTGTTCCGCCTCGTGCATGCCGACGTGAAATACATCCTCGTCTCCGGTAACCAGCTGAAGAAGATACGGGCTATCATGGACCGCCTTCCCCTCGTCGAGAAAGTGATCGTGATGGACGGGCAGACAGAATATAAGGAGAAAGAGATCCCCCTCTCCGAAGTTCTCCGGATGGGAGACGCGTATCTGGAAGCGCATCCGCTGGATGAGTTCCTGACTATCGGCAAGTCGTTGCAGGATGGCGATTACGCGACTATCACCTATACCTCCGGAACGACAGCCGACCCGAAAGGCGTCATCCTCACGCATCGTAATTATACGGCCAATGTGGAGCAGGCGCTCTCCTGCGTCGACATCGACGACACTTGGCGTACGCTGGTGATCCTCCCGCTCGACCATTGTTTCGCGCATGTGGTCGGCTTCTATATCTTCATGTCGAAGGGGGCATCGGTCGCGACCGTACAGGTGGGACGTACCGGGTTGGAGACGCTGAAGAACATCCCGGTCAATATCAAAGAGTTCAAACCCTACCTGATCCTGAGCGTCCCGGCGTTGGCCAAAAATTTCAAGAAGAACATCGAGCAAGGCATCCGGGCACAGGGCAAACAGGTGACCCGCCTGTTCAACTTCGCCCTCAAGGTCGCCTACCTCTATAATGGCGACGGCGGGGAGGATAAGGGACGTGGTGCCCGCTGCCTGCTGAAACCGCTTGTCAACCTGTTCGACAAACTGCTCTTCACCAAGGTACGTGAGAATTTCGGCGGTCAACTCCGGTTCTTCATCGGCGGAGGCGCCCTGTTGGACAAAGACCTGCAGAAGTTCTATTACGCAATCGGCCTGCCGATGTACCAGGGTTACGGGTTGAGTGAAGCCACTCCGGTAATTTCGACCAACGGCCCGCGCCGGCATACGTTCGGAAGCAGCGGCGTACTGGTTCGTCCGCTCGACCTGAAGATATGCGATGCCGACGGCAAGGAGCTTCCGGCAGGCGAGAAAGGCGAGATCGTCATACGGGGCGAAAACGTGATGGCGGGCTATTGGAAGAACCCGGTATCGACGGCCGAAACCGTACGCGACGGATGGCTCTACACGGGAGATATGGGCTATATGGGAACGGACGGCCTGCTGTATGTGCTCGGCCGCTTCAAAAGCCTGCTGATCGGCAGTGACGGGGAGAAGTACAGTCCCGAAGGGATCGAGGAGGCGCTGGTCGAACATTCTTCCTGCATCGACCAGTTGATCCTGTATAACAACCAGAGTCCGTACACCGTTGCCCTTGTCGTTCCGAACAAAGAACGTCTGAAGAAACACCTGGCGCACCAGCATCTCGATCTTTCCTCCGATAAAGGACGCGAGGAAGCGATCCGGATCATCCAGTCGCAGATAGACCGTTTCCGCAAAGGGGGCGACCTGTCGCCCCTCTTCCCCGACCGCTGGTTGCCTGCTGCCTTTGCTGTCTTGCCGGAACCTTTCACGGAGCAGAACGGCATGGTCAACAGCACGATGAAGATCGTACGCGGTAAAGTGGAGAAAGCCTACGCCGCCCGCATCGACCAGCTCTACACCCCAGAAGGGAAGAACCCGATCAATGAAGCAAACAAAAAGGCGTTGGGATAAGCCAGAACTAAACACAACGCGATCTGTTATTGTTTAGTAGAAACAAAAAACATGATTATGCGTTACAAAACTATCGCCTCCGCCCTTGCCCTTGCCTCTGTCCTTATGGTTGCGGTTCCGGCAATGGCGGATGGAGTGTCTGAACAAAACATCGACAGCGGCTGGACCTTCAAACAGGTTCGCGGCAATAACTGGTATCCGGCCACCGTGCCGGGGGTTGTCCATACGGATCTGATGGACAACGGGATCATCGAAGATCCCTTCTATCGCCTGAACGAACGGGGCGTGCAATGGGTGGACAAGGAGGATTGGGAATATAAGACGACCCTCGACGTCGCCCCCGATGTGTTCGACAAGGACAATATCGACCTGGATTTCAAAGGGCTCGACACCTATGCCGATGTCTACCTGAACGATTCCTGCATCCTGAAAGCCAACAATATGTTCCGTGAGTGGCTCATCCCTGTCAAAGGTCTGTTAAAGAGGGACGGCAACGAACTCCGCATCTACTTCCATTCTCCTATCAAAATGGATATACCGAACTTCGACGCCCTGCAACATCCAATCGAAGCCGGCAACGACCAGTCCGAGAACGGTGGCGTGTTCGATAAGAAGGTAAGCGTCTTCGCACGCAAGGCAGGCTACCATTACGGCTGGGACTGGGGACCCCGTCTTGTCACAAGCGGTATCTGGCGTTCAGTCTACCTGATCGGCTGGAATGATGCCCGCATCGACAACGTCCAATATATCCAGGAGAAAGTCAATGCCAAACGAGCAGAGATCAAAACCCGTGTCGAAGTCATCGCCGACAAAGAGGGAGAAGCCACGCTCACCCTCAAAGCCGGAGGTATCAGGGAGACTTGGACAAAAAACGCCCGTATGAAGAAGGGCAAGAACCTGATCGAGACCGACCTCGTCGTCCGTAATCCCAAACTCTGGTGGTCGAACGGTCTGGGGGAAGCCCACCTCTATCCTTTCACAGCCACCGTCACAATGGACGGCAAGGTGGCCGATACGGTTACTACCAACATCGGTATCCGCAGCCTTCGCGTCGTTCGCGACAAAGACAAGGACGGCACGACCTTCTATTTTGAACTGAACGGTAAACCGGTCTTTGCCAAAGGGGCCAACTACATCCCACAGGATAACTTCCTGCCGCGTGTCACGCCCGAACGCTACGAAAAAACGATTCTCGATGCCGTCAATGCCAATATGAATATGCTCCGTGTCTGGGGCGGTGGTATCTACGAGAACGATCTCTTCTATGATCTTTGTGACCGGTACGGCATTCTGGTCTGGCAGGATTTCATGTTTGCATGCAGTACCTACCCGATGACACCGGAACGCTTAGAGAACATCCGGCAGGAAGCGATCGACAATGTCGTCCGCCTGCGCAACCACCCCTGCATTGCGATCTGGTGCGGAAACAACGAAATCCATACAGCCTGGTTCAACTGGGGTTGGATGCAGAAATACGAGAAGCTGGGTGTGTTGGAAGAAATGCGGAAAGACGACAAGGAGCTTTTCCATAAACTACTGCCCGAAGTCGTAAAGGAATATGACCCGACCGCCTTCTACCTGCCCTCCTCCCCATACGGCGGCGATCCGGATGCCAAATGCGAAAGCGGCAAAGAGAACTGGAACCCGAACGGCGACGCCCACTACTGGGGAGTATGGCATGCCAAGGACAGCATTGCGAACTACAACAAGATACGTGCCCGCTTCTTCTCGGAGTACGGTTTCCAGTCGTTTCCGGAGTACCAGTCCGTCCTGAAATATGCACCGGAAGAACGTGACCATGATATCTATTCGGAAGTGATGATGGCACATCAGCGTGCCGGTAGCCATGCCAACGGCCTGATCGAATGGTACCTGCTGAACGAATACCGGAAGCCCAAAGACTTCCCGAATTTCCTTTACATGGGGCAACTGCTTCAGGGCGATGCGATCAAGACAGCAATCGAAGCGCACCGGCGCATGATGCCTTACAATATGGGAACCCTGTTCTGGCAGCATAATGATTGCTGGCCGGTCGCTTCCTGGTCGAGCCGTGACTATTACGGGCGTTGGAAAGCCCAGCATTATTTCGCAAAGAAAGCGTTTCGGGACATCCTCGTCTCTCCGATTGCAGAAGACGACACACTGAATATCTACATCGTCTCCGACCGCTTACAGGCAACGAAAGGCCTGCTCGACGTCCGCGTCATGGACTTGAAAGGCAACGTCCTGTTTGAACAGAAAAAGGATGTAACGCTGCCTGCAAACACAAGCAAGATACAGTTCACCGCCCCGGTAGAAAGCGTCTTGGGAGGAAAGAAAACGAATGAAGTCGTTGTAAACGCCCGTTTCACCGAGAACGGAAAAGACGGTGAAGTAATCACAAATAATTACTTCTTTGACCGTTATAAAGATATCGACTTCCCGAAAGCCGATATCCAAATGACATCGGTCCCGGCCGGAGACGGCTACGATGTGACAGTCAGCAGCGACGTTTTTGCCCGGGGCGTATTTCTTAGTATCGACGACATCGACAATTTCTTCTCCGACAACTATTTCGACCTCTTGCCGGGCGAGCCGGTAACCATTCACGTTACGACCCAGCTGGATAAAGCCTCTTTCGACAGGCAACTGAGAAGTGAGAGTATCGTTGATGCCTATTAAAAACAAAACGCCTATACTTAGGATATAAAGCATAGGTGTTTTAAAAAGAAAGCATAGGTATTTTAAATGCAAAGCATAGGTTAAAAAACAAAGCTCCTTTACAAATATTTGTCCAATACTGCCATCAAGGCAACAATATCGATCGGTTTCGCCAGGTGATAATTCATTCCGGCTTCAAGCGCATTCGTTACATCTTCGGAAAAAGCATTGGCAGTCATGGCTATAATCGGTATACCGGAAACATCCGCACGTTCGAGGGTACGGATCCGGCGGGTTGCCTCATAACCGTCCATCACCGGCATCTGGATGTCCATTAAGATCATCTGGTAGAATCCTTCGGGAGATTGAGAGACCATGTTTACAGCTTCAAGACCATTCACTGCCGTATCGATAGACACACCAGTACTTCCTATGATCTCTACAGCTATTTCAAGATTCAATTCATTGTCTTCCACTAACAGGATACGCTTACCCGAAAAATCGGCATCGGACAGTTTAGTCGGAGTGATATGCCCCCGGACATTCTCCTTGTCTATAAACCTTTTCAATACCTGAATCAATTTAGATTTGAATAAAGGCTTTGTAATAAATCCATTCGCACCCGCCTTTTGGGCATCTGATTCGTACTCTTCCACATCATATGCGGATAAAATAATAATCGGGATGTCAGGCCCCACTGCCGCCCTGAGTAACCGGGTAGTTTCGATACCATTCAGCCCGGGCATCTTCAAGTCCATTATAATAGCAAAATACGCATCATTCTTTTCGCTTCTCTCTCTGGCAATCTCTACAGCCTCCTCGCCGGAACAAACCCAATCGCATCTTATACCAATATCCTCCAGGCAATTGCAAGTACCCTGGCAGGCAATCCGGTCATCATCGACCACAAGAACGGACATCCCAGGGATGTCTATCGCCTCCGTGGCATCCTGCTCACGGAGGCGTAATGGCATGTTTATGGTAAAACGGGAACCTTTGCCGTATTCGCTTTCGATCAGTATATCGCCACCCATCATCTGTACGATCTTATGGCTGATCGACATGCCAAGCCCCGTACCTTGTATACCTGCAATATCTTGATCGTCCGCCCGTTCGAACGGCTGGCATATCCTTGAAAGAAATTCGGGTTTCATCCCTCTTCCGTTATCCTCAAAAACAAATTCATAATACCCGATTCCGTCCCGGAAAGACTTTTCATTGATCCGGATCAGGATCCGCCCATTGTCCGGCGTATATTTTATCGCGTTGGACAGGATATTCATCAAAACCTGTTTGATCCGCTGTATATCTCCAATTACATTCTCATGTTGCATCCCCATGAGATGGATATCCAACTGATGTTGTTTACTCCGAATCTCCGGCTGCATCATAATAACCAAATCCTGCAACAATTCTCCTATATTCAGTTCATCATCGGATAGCTTGAGTCGTCCGCTTTCAATTTTCGACATATCCAGCACCTCGTTAATCAAGCTGAGCAGCAGTTTGGAAGCACCGGTGATCTTGTTCAGGCAGTCAAGGACCCGTTCTTTGTCATCCACATGGGCACCGGCTATGGCAGTCATCCCGACAATGGCATTCATAGGTGTACGGATATCGTGGCTCATACGGGCCAGGAAATCAGACTTGGCCTGATTGGCCTTTTCTGCAAAATCAAGAGCTTCTTTTAATTGTTCGGATTGTTCTTCCAGCTTTTTCTGCAACTCGCGCTGCTCTGTAATGTCCGTTATATCGATGAAAACAACAAGGTAGACCGGCTCTTTTCCTTCCCATCCGATGCATTCGCCATTCAACTGCAACCAGGCATCCGTACCGTTTTTATCTTTGGATTGAATTACAAAATGTACGGATTCGCCCTTCTGCATTAAAGGAACATGTTCATTCAGTACACTCCGGCTCTTCTCGTCCAACCGGGAAAAAGGGGTAAAACCAGAGATCATATTTCTTTCGACACCGGCAAAGTTCAGGTATTTATCGTTCGCCTCCATCATTGCGAAACAGCCGTCATCTTTCACCTTATATTTTGCGATAAAACCAGGCAGATTGTCATAGGCGATTGTCTGTTCAAGGCGGGCTTGCATGATATCTTCGACATCAGTCATAACCGTATAGGACATAGGTACACCATTCTGAAGTTGGGTGGTAAAGGTCGAAGTCAGTTTTATCCATTTTATTCCGCCCTTCACCGGCATTTGTGTGACAAGCTCATAACCGTCCGCTTTATTCTCGATTGTTTCATATACCTTTTGGGCTAACATATCCCAAAGCTCTTCATATCCCTTATAATACAAATCCGGTTGGTTATGGAAAAGAGTCTCGTATTCCTCTTTGGAATATCCGATCATGTCATAATAGAAGTCATTTGCCCATAAAAGAGTAAAGTGTTCATCCAACAGATGTTTACTGACACTGACTCCCGTGAGCCCCATCAGCAAACTATACTCAAGGTCCGTTCCCGATTGCGAAAAATGTTCATCCATGATATTACCCTCCTGTTTTCTACCTAATGATTTCCTTTTATAACAGCATACAACTTCTCATAGCGTAGTTTTAACTCCTCTTGTTCTTCTTTTATCATTGTCATATCCCCTCTTCTCAGCTGTTCTGTCATAGGCACCAGAATTTCCAGTAAAGACTCGAATTCCAGGTTTCCGGCGATGCCTTTCATGGTATGGGCCTGCATAAAGGCCTCGGATACATTACCTGTTTTTATACAATCTTCCAATTGCTTATAACATGTATCCTGAATGAATTTCAAGAGAAACTTATCATACAATGCCTCACTTCCCATAAAGCGGTCTAATGCTTTATCCACATTAGTCCCTGCCTCAAACAGCTGTTGTTTGTACACACTTTCCATTTTTAATAAAGAATATCGGGATATTGCTCCTTTATATTTTAAATAATGATCTGTATCTATCGCAAAGTAAGGATTATCAGAGGAGATTTCCAAATATATTTTCAAATTATAAACAATAAGTACCTCAAAAAAACCTGTTTTCGACATATATGGAGGCTTAGGCTGGTTCGATAACATGTTTGCGCACTCAATCCATCCTGTCTTTTTCGGAAATAGAAAATAAATATTATTTCTGAATCCTGCTTCTTATTTTTGTCTGATTTACTTATTCTCAGTTTCTTTTTAGAACTGGAAATAGATAAACGGCTGTACTCCTGCGCTCTTAAACTGTACGACAATAAAGACAGCTATTACCAGCATCACTGCCTGCACAAGTAACGGAGAACGAGTCACAACTGCCTGCAACCCGTTTTCTGCCGATTTAGGCATGAAATGCATAATATAACCGATAACCATCAGACTAAACACGCCTTTATAGCCCACCACAAACTGCATAAACACCTCCGGATGGAAGTTTGTGAAAATTTGTGTCAGCACCTCACCTACCGTCTGCATCGAATCGGCCCGAAAAAAAATCCAGCCGAAGCAAACCAAATGAAAAGTAATCAATATGCCCAAAACCCTTCTCCATGGCTTCATCTCCGATCCTAACGGCTTGAAACTGCTGAAACGGTTCATCACAAATTTATGGACGGCCAAAGCGACTCCATGTAAAGCGCCCCAAAGGATAAAACTGATGGATGCGCCATGCCACAAACCGCCTAACAGCATTGTAATCAACAGGTTTATATACGTTCGTACTTTTCCTTTCCTGTTCCCACCGAGCGAAATATATAAATAATCTTTCAACCACGAAGAAAGTGAGATGTGCCAACGTCTCCAAAACTCCGTTATTGTTGCAGACTGATAAGGCGAATCGAAGTTTATATTGAAACGGAAACCTAACAACAAAGCAATGCCGATCGCCATATCCGAATAGCCCGAAAAGTCGCAATAGATCTGCAAAGCATAGCCATACACACCCAACAGATTCTCCACACCGGTGTAGAGCAGAGGGGCATCGAATATACGGTCTACAAAATTAAGGCTGATATAATCGGAAATAACTGTTTTTTTGAAAAGCCCGCATAAAACAAGAAACAGGCCTTCCCCGAATTGTGCCCGCGTAACGGCCGGCACTTTATAAATCTGCGGAAGGAAATCGCGGGCGCGGACAATAGGCCCGGCCACCAGCTGCGGAAAGAAAGATACATAAAAGACATAATCGATCCAACGGCGAAGCGGCTCTATCCTTCCGCGGTACACGTCGATCACATAACTGATAGTCTGGAAAGTAAAGAATGAAATACCGACCGGCAGGAAGATATCCAGTGGCTGATAGGAAATGCTTTGTAAAGAGGTGTTACCGAGCTGATAGCCCAGCTCGTGACTGACCGTCGTAACTATTTCCCGTAAGAAATTGAAGTATTTGAAATATCCCAGCAGCCCCAGATCAATGCACAGACTGAGGATCACCCACGCTTTACGCCCCCATTTGGATGCAGTCCGGACAATACATTGCGCTATACAAAAGTCGGACGTTGCAACAAATAGCAGCAGGAAGAAAAAGAATCCGCTGCTCTTATAATAGAAATAGATGGAAAACAAGGTGACGTAAATGATACGCGCCAGCAAATGCTTCCTCAATGACATATAAATAATCAGGAAGCCAATAAAAAGGAAGAAAAACAATCCGCTACTGAATAATATCGGCGCATTATGATGGTAAAGGAAAAGCTCTCCGAGCTTCTCTATTGAAAATCCTCCTATATTACTTAAAATATCACCTGTCATCATCTCTCTTATTTTTCGTTTGCATCAATGCCCGGTACAACAAAGTGCCCTGTTCCCGGTAGCCCTCTTTTGTGAAATGGATACGGTCGCGTCCCATTAACCGCTCCTTATGCCATTTGGTGCAGGAGCTTTTTCCTCCCGTAGCCGTAAACAGATCCCAGCAGGCAAGTCCTTCTTCACCGGCAACTTTCACGAGCGCCTTTGCTGCAAGTTGAGTATTGGCATTACGGACATAAGTCCGTTTTTTGTCTACATAGGTCCGTTTGTAACATTCCGGCGGTGTAGTCAGCAGGATGGCTGTATCAGGCATATATTTCTTAACGAGCGAAATAAACGCCCGTACCTGTCCGCTAAATTCTTCGCTGTTGAAACGGCGGCCGAATGTCTCGTTCGTGCCTAACGAAACAATCAGTAAAGAGGGTTTCAGCAAAGCCAGTTGCCGCACATACGATTCGTCTGTGTAGTTGACATACATAGCTCCGTTTACCCCGATCGAATGATACAGGACACCCGGATTTCCGTTTGTCAGGCTAAAACCGAAATAAACATTCCTGAACGAAGAAGCCGGGAGCAACTGGTCCGTTCCCTGTTTCCGCCGGGTGCTGTGGAGTTGCAGCGTGTCGACCGGATAGGCAATACGGAATGTATCAGCCATCACGCCAGGCACAGCCGGAGCTTTAGCCAAAGAAGTCTGTACGGAATCTTTCAACGGCCCGGTCGGCAACATCGGCATGGATTTTTCTCCCCGGTAAAAAATGGCTTGGTTGAAAGAATAACCGGCTCCGTTATTCGGAGCAATACGCACATCCAGGTTAATAGAAGGAGAAACGGATTGAATACCGATCCCCCCGATCCCGACTGGACATTTTTTATTTGCCTGGATACATCGTCCGGCCACCCATTCCCGGATGGCGGAAGAGATAAAATAGTCGTCCGGCTCGTTCGTCCGGCTCAACTTAAAGGGAGCGATCCATCCGCGTCCGGCATTTCCGAACTGCGCCTGTAAAAGACGCATCACCTGTCCGGAGTAATATCCGGCCTGTATATGGGAATCGCCTAAATGGACAACCGTCAGAACCGTATCCTTTCCTGCCCGCAATGAGTCCAGGCCGTCAAAGAAAGGCTGCAAAGAGGAAGACGACAAAATAGAATCCACCTCCCTCCCGATCGGATAAGAAAGCGAAGGAAGAGGAATTGTGTCCGGACGTAGCACGGAAAGACTGTCTTTTTCCGGAGACGGACAGTCTCTTTGCGATCCCGCATCAAGTGCGGGAACGGAGGCAGGTAATTTCCCTTTGGCTCCGGCAGCACTTATTGCCATCAAAACCAGGCAAGCCATTAGACTAACGATCCACTTTGTCTGCTTCATCATAAAACTCTTTTTCTAATAATATTGCTTTTAACAAGGCAGAAGCGACCTCTTTTCCTCCCCTGAAACTTAAATGCGTATAATCTTTACTGGCCCAGTTGTTCTCCACAAAACGGACCATACTGTTCTCTCCCCCCATCGCTCCGAACACATTCCAGAATACGACACCCGACCGGCGGGCAGCCTGGCGTTGCGCATGCAGCAAAGCCAATACGGCAGGCATCGTCTCAAACGCCCCGTCCACTTGCCGGCTTCTGTCGGATACCCCCAGCATCAGGATATCGGCATCGGGAAAGCATCTCCGTACATGGCGCACGGCCTCTTCCATTCGTTTTGCATACCAGCCATACTGCAGAATACTGTCACTGACGATGTTCAACCCGTATTGCAAAATAACGAGATCATACGGGCGTATGGCATTCAGCTCCCGGCAACGGGTACTGTCCAACCGTGTCAGGATCATGCCGGAATTTCCACGTAACGAATAATTATCTACAATCACCCCCGAATTATCCTCCAATGCAACGCCGAGCGCACGGAAACCGGCTGTATCGGCAAAAGAGAAGGACGCTTCCGTAAAAGACCCCGTACGTTCATACTGGGTAATGGCAGAAGTCGGTTTCAATATCTCGTTGATCGTATCCTGTGTCCCGTCACAAATCAGTTTCATCCGCGTACGGGTGTTCTTTTCATACAGGAACTTGAGGGAAGATACCGTCTTCAGCTCCGGATAACGATCTGTTGTTTTGACTGAAACAGAAGGATTCGCACTTTTCGGATCGAATGTCATGCCGGAAAGTGTATACCGGTGATGGTGATCGGTCAGCATCGACCAGGTTGTCCACCCTTCAGCCTTTTGCTCGATAGTCGGACGGAACTGTGCGACAACGGATGTAATGGGGACGAAGCCGACTCCACGCCCTCCGAACCGTTCCTGCATTCCGGAACGGAAATCAGCGACTACGATATCGCCTTCGATAAACGAGTCTCCCAAAAATGCCACACGGACCGGACGCTCTTGCTTCCGGCTGTTCCTCAACGCCGCATAAAAACGCTTAAGGCCGATATGTCCTACTGAATAGTCTTCGATATGCGTACCCAACGAATCTGCTCCCCGGTCGGCATACATGACCTGGTATAGCGAATCGCGCAGGGCCAGTGCAACAGAATCGATACCTGTCGTTTTCAGGATAGAGTCGCGTACGGCAGCCGAATCGATCCGGACCGTATCCGGCTGTTCAAGTTGCTGACGCAAAGAGTCCATCGAGAGGGATTCCGTCTTCACCCTGATATCAGAAAGCAAATCAACCTTTTTTATTTTCATCCCGAACAAGTTGTCCGGTAAGTAATATAGCCCTAAACAAATACCTAACGTAATCAGTAGCAGAAGCAAAAGCCTGCCGAAATTATCATCTTTATTCATCCAATCATCTCTTTCGAAGGGGCAAAGATAATGATAAATATTAAGCCTGTCCCGGCAGATCTGCCGGAAATCACAATTTATCATAAACTTCACCGTTTAATATACAAGCAACAAGAAATCAACCTCAAATGGAAACACCGAAAAATAAAAGCTGGAAAGTACTAAAAAGCGAATACCTGTCCCGTAAGCCCTGGTTCACCGTACGATGTGAAGAAGTGGAACTGCCGACCGGAAACAAAATACCCGAATATTATGTGTTCGAATATCCGGAATGGATTAATGTAATCGCCATTACTAAAGATCAGAGATTCGTGTTCGTAAGCCAATACCGCCATGGGTTAGGAGTCGCAGCCTATGAGCTTTGTGCCGGTGTCTGCGAAAAAGAAGATGCCTCCCCGCTTGTTTCCGCCCGGCGAGAACTATTGGAAGAGACCGGTTACGGAAATGGAAACTGGAGCGAACTGATGGTAGTCGGCGTCAACCCCAGTACGCATACCAACCTGACATATTGTTATCTCGCCACCGACGTAGAACCGGTCACGGCACAGCATCTCGAAGCGACGGAAGACCTGACTGTGCATCTTCTGACACTCGACGAAGTCAAAGAACTCCTGATGAACGACCGCATCAAACAAGCGCTTCATGCGGCCCCGCTCTGGAAGTATATGGCACTAAACCATCTTGTCTGATTGCCAAGCAGGGAAAGCTAAACGTTTGTTAAAAAGTTTCACCTGTTTCTCAGAGGTGAAACTTTAGTTCCATGCCGGTGGAACTAAAGTTTCATTAGGGTGGAACAAAAGTTTCATTAGGGAGAAACTTTTACGGCATAGGTATCGAAATATTAATGGAGAGGCTGGCAGTCCGGACAGAAATAGACCGTGCCTCCCAAATAGGCCTCTTTGGATATGATCCCGCCGCAACACGGGCAGGGAGACGTATATGTATTCTTGGAGAGGACAGACCGGTAGCGGCCTCTGTTTCCCAGAAAGTCAGTCTCCGTATCGCGTCCTCCCCCGTCGGTCATGGCTTGTAATGTATTTTTGAGGGAATGAAAAAGAGCAGTCTTATCTGCATCGGACAGGGAATAGATCTTGCGTTTCGGATGCAGCTTCGCATTAAAGAGAATATCTTGCAAGACACCATTCCCAAGTCCGGGAATCCGCTGCTCCGTCGCCAAGAATGCTTTTACGGAGATGTTCTTCTTCTCGGCAGCCAGCTTCTTTTCGAAAAAGGACTCGTTAAACTGCTCACTCAAAGGAGAAACGCTCTCAAGGCTCAGTGTACGGTATTTATTATCCAGCGCATGGCGGAAAACAGAAATACTTCCGTACATACTTGTAGTAAAACTCACGAACGATTCATCGTCAAACGTAATCAACAACTGGTATTTGGACGGCACCGGATCACCCGGACGCCCGTAGCGCATATTGATTCCGTCGGAAATACTGAGGAAAACATCCTCATCCATACAGACGTCGACAAAAATCCCCTTTCCTACGGCAGACTCTACCGTTCTTCCGACTAAAAGAGCTCTGATTTCTTCCGGAGTCCCATTAAAAAAGGTAAACTTGTGCAAATGGGTGGCACCATACACATTCGTTATACTGCGTCCGGCAAGCGTCTGTTCTACTTGGCGGCCAATCGTAATAGCTTCGGGTAATTCTATCATACTCATATATATTTGTGATTACTACAACCGAACAAATATAATGAAACAAAATCAAGCACATTTTATTATCCCGGGAAAAAATCCTATTTTTGTCTGCATTTAGTAATTTATACACCAATGAAGGTCAAACTTAGTATTATACTTTCGCTCCTAATCACCCTGCTTTGCGCCAGCCAGTTACAAGCTCAGGAGAAGGCTTTCCCGAAGAAGGGGGAAGGCATCTCTCTTTTCCTGAAACGCCACAACCGCACCGGTGCAGACTATCAGAAACAATTCATCGAGCTAAATAAAAGCAAATTAGGCAAAGGCAACACCCTACGGATGGGAGTCAAATATACGCTCCCTCCCCTGCGAGGCAAAGAAGCGACCGCGGCAGCAGCCAAACGGGCGAACTACGAACCGCTCTTCGGCAAGGAACTTGCATCCTACAAGGTAACCTCGTCCGAACTGAAAGGCGCCTGCTTCTATCTGGTCAGCGGGCATGGCGGGCCCGATCCCGGCGCAATCGGACGAATCGGCTCCGTCGAGCTGCACGAAGACGAATATGCCTACGACATCGTCCTCCGCCTGGCGCGCAACCTGCTGATGAAAGGCGCCAAAGTACACATCATCATACAGGATGCCAAAGACGGGATACGGAACGACAAATACCTGAGCAACAGCAAACGGGAAACCTGCATGGGAAGCCCGATCCCCTTCAACCAGGTACGCCGCCTGCAACAACGATGCGATAAGATAAACACCTTGTTCAAGCAAGATAAATATCCTTACAAGCGGGCCATATTCGTACACGTCGACAGCCGGAACAAAGGACATCAGACGGACGTCTTTTTCTATCATCAGGACAAGAACTCCGAAAGCAAGAACCTGGCAAAGACCATGCGGACCACTTTCACGCACAAATATAACAAACACCAGCCGGGACGTGGGTTTACCGGAACGGTGGACGGTCGCAACCTGTATGTCTTGCGCCATACGACACCGGCTTCCGTCTTTGTCGAACTGGGCAACATCCAGAACAGTTTCGACCAGCAACGGATTATCCTGAGCGACAACCGCCAGGCTCTGGCAAACTGGTTATGCGAAGGCTTTGTTACCGATTACAACCGTTATAAGAAAAAAACACGGTAAAAAGTAACACCCGTTCGTTAAAAAGACTACATTTGCAATTGAAACTAAATAAGAACATCGTTTTAAACATACCATGAGTAATCCTTATATATCCCCGTTCGCTAAACCCGTATATGTAATGCTAAAGCCCGTCGGATCGGTTTGTAACTTGGCGTGCGAATATTGCTATTATCTCGAGAAAGGAAAACTTTACCCCGAGGTGAAAAATCATATCATGAGCGAACAGCTGCTGGAGAAATTCATCAAGGACTATCTGGAATGCCAGACGATGCCGCAGGTTCTTTTTACCTGGCATGGCGGCGAGACGTTGATGCGCCCTGTCAGTTTCTACAAGAAAGCACTGGAGCTGCAACGCAAATACGGGCGCGGACGCCAGATAGACAACTGCATCCAGACAAACGGGACACTGCTGAACGACGACTGGTGCCGTTTCTTCAAAGAAAACAATTTCCTCGTAGGCGTCTCGATAGACGGGCCGCAGGAGTTTCACGACGAATACCGCCGGAATAAGCAGGGGCTCCCCTCCTTCTACAAGGTGATGAAGGGAATCGAACTGCTGAAAAAGCACGGCGTGGAGTATAACGCGATGGCGGTCGTAAACGATTATAATGTAGATTACCCGCTGGACTTCTACAACTTTTTCAAGGAAATAGACTGCCACTACATCCAGTTCGCCCCTATCGTGGAACGTCTCAGGTTCCATCAGGACGGGACGTTACTGACTTCACCGGAGCAGCAGGATGCCAACATCAAACTGGCACCTTTTACGGTAGACGCCGATAAGTGGGGTGATTTCCTTTGCGCTGTCTTTGACGAATGGCTGAAAGAAGATGTCGGCAACTATTATATCCAACTCTTCGACTCCACACTGGCCAACTGGGTGGGCGAACAGCCAGGTGTTTGTACGTTGGCACGCACCTGCGGACATGCCGGAGTGATGGAGTTCAACGGCGATGTATATGCCTGCGACCATTTTGTATTTCCCGAATATAAGTTAGGCAATATCTATACCCAGACGCTTACCGAAATGATGTACAGCCAGCACCAACTGAAGTTCGGTGCCGATAAATACGAAAAGCTCCCTGCGCAGTGCAAGGAGTGTGAATATTTGTTCGCCTGTAACGGCGAATGCCCTAAGAACCGTTTCCTTCACACGGCAAACGGCGAACCCGGACTGAATTATCTTTGTAAAGGATATAAAAAATTCTTCAAGCATGCGGCTCCCTATATGGACTTCATGAAAAAAGAACTGTTGGCAAAACGCCCGCCTGCCAACGTGATGCAATGGGCAAAAGACAATAAACTATAATCGAATATATGAAATACAACAGACGTGATTTTATTAAAACAGGAGGTATGGTTATGCTCGGATCATTAGCGGTTCCCTCTTTCTTGGGAAGTTGTGCCGGTAATGAAGCAGACAAGGCTACCGGTATCTCATTCGCTCAGAACCATTTTGGTGTAAGTGAAAGCGACATGAAAAAAGTGCTGGCAGCAGCACTCGAAAAAGGCGGTGATTATGCCGACTTGTTCTTTGAACATTCTTACCGGAATAACATCGGATTGCAGGACGGGGCGGTAAACCGCGCTTCTTCCAATATCGACTTCGGTATGGGTGTACGTGTATTGGCCGGCGATCAGACCGGTTATGCTTATGTAGAAAACGTAACGCTCGACGAGATGCTGAAAGCAGCCCGGACGGCTGCCCGCATCGCAACAGGTTCGACCGGCAAAGCTCCGGTAAACCTGACAGAGGAACCGATCATTAATAATTATTACGGCATACAGACTCCCTGGGATGAGATTGCCGTAAACGCAAAGACTCCTTACCTGCAGAAGCTGAACGACCAGATTTTTGCGCTCGACAAACGGGTGCATAAAGTAATGGCTTCACTGGGTGACACGACTTCACATATCCTGTTCTGCAACTCTGAGGGACAGACGTACTATGATTACCGTCCGATGGTAACACTCAGTGCAGTCTGCATCATGGAAGACAATGGCAAAATAGAAAACTCGTATGCTTCCCGCGCTTTCCGTATGGGAGCCGAGTTCCTGACGGACGATATCATCAGCGAAGTGGCCAAAGAAGCGGTGGAAAAAACTTCTATCCTCTTCCAGGCAATCAAGCCTAAAGGGGGTGAAATGCCTGTCGTAATGGGTGCCGGCGGCTCCGGTATCCTGCTCCACGAAGCAATCGGCCATGCTTTCGAGGCTGACTTCAACCGCAAGAATACCTCTATCTTCTCCGACCAGCTGAACAAGAAGGTCTGCAACGAGCATATCAACGTAGTGGACGACGGGACGATCCCCTTCAACCGCGGTTCTGTCAATATCGACGACGAAGGTATTCCCGGTCAGAAGACATATATCGTAAAAGAAGGTATCCTGACCAGCTATATGCACGACCGTATCAGTGCCAAACATTACGGTATCCCGTCAACGGGTAACGGCCGCCGCGAATCATTCCGCCAGATGCCGATCCCGCGTATGCGTGCTACTTATATGGAAGCTGGAAACGTAACGGAAGAAGAGATGATCTCGACGGTGAAGAAAGGTATTTATGCTTCCAGCTTCACCAACGGACAGGTACAGATCGGTGCAGGCGACTTCACGTTCTTCGTGAAAGACGGCTACCTGATCGAGAACGGCAAGCTGACACAGCCGATCAAGGATATCAACATCATCGGTAACGGTCCGCGTGCGTTGGCCGATATAACGATGGTCGGAAACAATTATAAGATGGATAACGGCACCTGGACATGCGGTAAGGACGGACAGTCCTGCCCGGTTACCTGTGGTATGCCATCTGCTTTGGTTAGTAAACTCACAGTGGGAGGAGAAAGCTGAGGAATTGACAATTGACAAGGAACAATTGACAATTATTTCTTAATTCATAATTAGAATAACATGATAACGAACGAAAATAAAAAACTGGCTCAATGGGCGATGGAGTTTGCCCTGAAAAATGGTTGCCAGGCCTCACGCGTAAGTATCTATAACGGCTCAAGCAGTTCTTTCGAAATACGCGACATGAAAATGGATCGTTTGCAGCAGGCATCGGAAAACAGTCTGGTGATCCACCTGTACGTGGACGGACGTTTCGGTTCTTTCTCCACAAACCGTCTGGATAAAAAGGAGTTGGAAGGTTTTATCCGCAATGGTATCGATTCGACCCGGTTCCTGGCAGAAGACAAAGCCCGTACATTGCCCGACGCATCTCTCTATTATAAAGGCGGTGGTGCAGACCTGCAACTGATGGATCCGAAATTCGATTCGATACAGCCAGACGACAAAGTGGCACTCGCCATGAATGTCTGCAACGAAATGATGGGCAAAGACGACCGCATCATCTCAGCCAACTCATCCTACAGCGACGAGAAAGACTTCAAATATATGGTTGCCAGCAATGGTTTCGAAGGAGAAGCCTCCGGTTCATCTTTCAGCTTGGTAGCCAGCATTAGTATCAGGGGCGAAGGCGATGCCCGCCCGGAATCGTACTGGTTCGATTCTTCCCTTTACTACGACGCATTGATAAAAGAGGGATTGGGAGCAAAGGCCCTGGAACGGGTCATGCGTAAGTTGGGACAGAAAAAGGTGGCTTCCGGCAAGTATCAGATGGTGGTAGACAACATGAACTCCGCCCGCCTGATCTCTCCGATAATCGACGCTTTATACGGTTCTTCCATCCAGCAGAAAAACTCTTTCCTTCTGGATAAGATCGATCAGAAAGTATTGGGCGACAAGTTAACGATTATCGATGAGCCGCATATGGTGGGTGCATCCGGTGCCCGCTACTTCGATGGCGAAGGTGTAGCAACTAAACGTATGCCGGTATTTGAGAACGGTGTCCTGAAAACATACTATATCGATACTTACTCTGCCAATAAAATGGGCATGAAACAGACAATCGCCTCTCCTTCCATCCTGACGATGCAGATGGGTAATAAAGATACGGAAGGTCTGATCGCCTCTGTCGATAAAGGGATCTTGGTAACCGGCTTCAATGGCGGTAACAGCAATAGCACGACCGGCGACTTCTCTTATGGCGTGGAAGGCTTCCTGATCGAAAAAGGGAAACTGACACAACCGATCTCGGAAATGAATGCGACCGGCAACATGATCTCCTTATGGAGCAACCTTGCCGAAATCGGAAACGACCCGCGTACCTATTCCAGCTGGCGCGTTCCTTCGTTAATATTCGATGGGGTAGATTTCAGCGGACTATAAATAAAGATCATAGAATCTTTAGAATAAAAGGTGAGTTCGGTTAGATTCACCTTTTATTTTTCTACTATTATTTGTTTCCTTCAATATATTATTTATATTTGTATTCATTATTAATCATAAACTCATTGACTATGAAACACAAAATGGTACAAACATCGGTAACACCGATAGTCATTAACGAAAAGCTTGGTGATTTCTTTGTAGATATTGCGAAGTTGGTATTTGCAGGAGTGGTATTAAATACCCTACTTGACATAACAAGTGATAAACTATTAGTTTTATTATTAGGTGTTGGAGCTACAATTGGCTTAATGATATTAGGTTTTAAGTTTTATAAAAATAAAGGAGGTAAATAATGGAAGCAATATATTTATTTAGTGGTCTGATTATATTCAGTATTGTAGGAATTGCAATTCTGACATATCGTGAAAAGAGATATAAAAGAGAGCATTCGAAAGAATAAAAACGAAAGGTGGAAACGGCAAAAGTTTTCACCTTTCGTTTTTATACCAACAGATAAACCGATATAAAGTGGCAGACGCTTCCCCCGAGCACAAAGAGATGCCAGGCCGGATGCATGTATTTGTATTTATCCAGAAAAAAGCACAGGCTACCGGCTGTATAGAAAAGACCTCCTCCGATCAGCCAATACAGTACATCCATAGAATCCGTTTCACGAAGAACATGGAGCAAAGGCTTAAAGGCGATAACGACCACCCAGCCCATGGCCAGATAGCAGACCGTTTTCAGATGGTCTTTCTTCCTCATCCTGCGAAAACTGAGCCAGACGCCAACCACAGCAGCAATCCATACAATTGCGAACAGTGTCCATCCCCAATAACCTTCCTGTCGGAGAGCAACCAGGGTAAACGGCGTATACGTTCCCGCAATATGCAAGTAGATGGCACTATGATCGAACCGGCGCAACAGTCTTTTCTGCCGCGCGTTAGTCGAAGCATGATAGAAAGTGGAAGTCACGTATGAAAGCGTCATGCAAACAGAGTATACAGCAAAACTGCCGACCGCCCAGGGATTACCGCTACGGATAGCCGCTGTCATTAAAACAATGATTGCGGCTATACCAAAGAGCATCCCGGCACCATGTGTCAGCACATTGGCGACTTCCTCGCCGTGAGTTTGTCTTTGTCGGGCAACCATTCGGTTAGAGCTGTTCGGCTTTGAAACCAGCCTCTTTTACGGTTGCGATCACGGTTGCAGGCGCAATATCTGCTTTTACCTCCAACACTTTATCCGGATCGGCCAGGTTGATCGACCAGTCGTCCGAAGACATTATCGTATTAAGTTTTGCACCTATTGCAGAAACACATCCGCCACATTTGGCATTTGTCTTAAATTTCATTGTTGCCATAATCTTACTAATTTTAAATTGTTATTTCATGAATTTTAATCGTAAACTATTCAATACTACCGATACGGAACTGAATGCCATCGCGGCACTCGCCAACATCGGATTTAACAACAGTCCGTTTACCGGGAACAAGACACCTGCCGCCAACGGAATGCCTATTACATTATATATAAACGCCCAGAACAGGTTCTGATAGATCAGCCGGACTGTCTGCTTCGACAGGCGGATAGCCTCGGGAAGCAACAACAGGTCGGACGTAATGAGCGTAACCATCGCCACATCCATGGCGATATCCGTCCCTTTCCCCATCGCTATGCTGACATCCGCACGGGCAAGCGCCTGCGAGTCGTTGATACCGTCGCCGACCATTGCCACCTTCTTGCCCTGCTGCTGGAGGGAAACGATGTACGCTTCCTTATCGCTGGGCATCACTTCTGCCTTATAATAATCGATTCCTAATGTCGCGGCCACCCGCTCAGCCGTCCGTACGCCGTCGCCAGTCAGAAGATGTACTTCTATCCCCTGCTTTTTCAACTCCTTAACAGCGGCGACTGATGTGGGCTTGATACGGTCCGAGATAGCCAGGACAGCCAACAGTGTGGCATCCTGCCCGTAGAAGACGATGCTTTGCCCCTCTTCCTGCCACTGTCCGATCTGCTTCCACGCCTTTTCGGGAACATTTGCCTGGAATATCTCTAACAATCCTTGGCTACCGACCCAATACATGACACCCTCCACCTGGATGCGGACGCCACGACCTGTCAGGCTTTCAAAGTTATCCGTGTCACAGACCTTTGCCCCGGAATCATCTAACCAGCGGATGATGGCGGAAGCCAAAGGGTGTTCGGATTTCTGTTCCGCCGTATATAAGATATCCAGGTAACGAGTGTTATCCTCTGAAATCCAGTAAGAATCCGTAACAACCGGAATGCCTTCCGTCAAAGTCCCGGTCTTATCCATCACAACCGTATCGATCTTACATAAGTTTTCCAGTGCAAAAGCATCCTTTATCAGGATATGTCGTTCCGCGCCTTTTCCCATACCGACCATCAAAGCTGTCGGAGTAGCTAACCCCAAAGCACACGGACAGGCGATTACCAAGACCGATACAGCCGATAGCAGTGCATACGAGAAGTATCCCTCACCACCGATCACCAGCCAACAGACAAATGTGATCAGTGAAAGCAAGACAACGACAGGTACAAATATACCGCTTATTTTGTCAACAATACGCTGGACCGGTGCTTTACTCCCCTGTGCAGCTTGTACCATCTGTACGATTTGCGCCAGGACAGTGGTGTTGCCTACGCCTGTCGCTTCCATTGTAAAGGCACCTTTTTGGTTGATCGTTCCCGCCAGGACACGGTCGCCTGCCGTTTTCTCCACCGGGATCGGTTCGCCGCTCAGCATGCTTTCATCCACCGAAGAACTCCCCTGCAACAGAGTCCCGTCTACCGGGATCTTTTCCCCGGGACGTACACTCACGACATTTCCTACCTGAAGTGTAGAGATCGGTACTTCTTCCTCTTTCCCATCCGTAACCAGCCGGGCAGTCTTAGGCTGCAACCCCATCAGCCCTTTTATAGCCGAAGAAGTACTGTTCTTGGCCCGCTCTTCCATCAATTTTCCCAACAGCACGAATGCAATGATCACCCCGGATGCTTCATAATAGACATGAGGCTCCAAACCTTTATCCAACCAAAAACCGGGACACAAGGTATTGAAAAGGCTGAACAGGAACGCAATCGAAGTACTGAGTGCCACCAATGTATCCATATTGGCCTTTCCCTTCAACGCATGCCGCACGCCACTCACATAGAACGAGCGGCCGAAAAAGACCATGATAGTCAATGCCAGCAGCATCATAATCCAGTTTCCGAATGGTATATGCATGAACACCATCCCTAACAGGGCTAAAGGAATGGATAACACCCATGCCCCTATCGTATTCCGTTTAAGTATCCTGTAATGCTCACGTGCCATCTCTTCTTGCATGGCCACAGGATCTTCCGCCTCGACGATCAGATCATATCCGGCAGCCTGTACGGCGGCTTGCAGGGCTTGCAGGGTAATAACAGCAGGCTGATAAGTGACGGTCAACGTATTGGCAGCAAAATTTACGACCGCCTTCTCCACACCCGGTAAAGCCTGCACCGTACTCTCCACATTACCCGCACAAACGGCACAACTCATTTCAAGAACGGGCAATATCTTAGTTTCTGTTTCTCTCATATCGCATTTTAATGTCAAAATTATTTCTTATTGTATAACAAAGATACGGTTTATTCGGTTATCCCGGAATTAAAAAAAGATTCCATGAATTTAATAGAATTATTTGCAGAAAGGGGCTATTATTTAACATTCGAATATGCGACCTTTGTCCAATAATCAAATGAATGAACGAATTAAAAATTAAGACGTATGATACTTGATTCATTGAACAACACAGAAAAAATCGAATGCCTGCATCCTTTATTCAAAAAAGCATTCGATTATGTAAAATCCACTGATTTCTCTAAAATGGAAGATGGGAAATATGAGTTGGAAGGTTCCCGTTTATATGTAAGCATCGCCAGTATCTTCGGAAAAGAAAAAAAAGATGCCGCTATTGAAACGCACAAAAAATACATTGACATCCAGATGCCATTGTTAGGCGTTGAAAAAATCGGTTGGAAACCCGGATGTGAATTACAGGAAGAATCTGCTCCCTATAATGAACAGAAAGACATTACATTCTATGTCGACCGTCCGACTGCCTTCACAAAAATCTATCCGGGGCAGTTTGCCATCTATTTCCCGGAAGACGGCCATGCTCCCGGTATCGGCGAAGGAAATATCCGTAAGGTGATCGTAAAGGTACAGGTGGAAGAATAAAATAAAAAGCATTCCATCTGCAAAATAGATATGCTTCGTTTCCAAAACATAGATATTTTGAAAACGAAGCATATACATTTTATCAAAAAAAGAAACATTCCAACAAACCTATAGTAAAAAACACACTTAAAAGCCAAAAGCCAGACCCATACACGCCATTTTCACGAATTTACCCCTCAATATTCTTTGATTTTCAAAAGTTTTATCTATTTTTGCAACAGTATACGCGCATAGACACTATTATCCCAATGAAATTACAGAATCTAACCCTATCCTAAATTCAAGTTAGGTTAGGGCTTTTTTGTGTTCATGAAAAATATGTCAAAGCGTAATAAAGTCAATCTAATAAAAAAACAGTTGCGGGTAAACATTAAATAGCCAAAGATGAAGTCGATTCTAATTGTTGATGATAAACCTGAGATAGCTAAGATCATCATGATCTATTTATCCAGTTCATATCAAGTGGTGTATATGGAGAATCCAGTAAAGGCCATATCGTGGATGCACGAAGGAAATATCCCGGACGGTATAATCTCAGATCTGAATATGCCGGAAATGAGTGGTGAGGAATTCGTTTGTTACTTAAAGGGAAATGACCTTTTCAATCATATTCCTATTTTGGTGTTATCGAGTGAAGAAGGCAGTGCAACGAGAATACGTTTACTGGAAAGCGGGGCTGAAGATTTTATAGTGAAACCTTTCAATCCGGAAGAATTAAGAATAAGGGTAAAAAGAATTGTAAAATAGTAGATATGGAATATATCTTTTTGGGAAATCACTCTTCATTACCGGAACGGTTGGAGAGAGCCTTAAATCAAAGCGTATTGGAATGCCTGACATTGACAAATATTTGTCAGGCAATGGAGCATCTTAACTCTTCCAGTATTTGTGTATTCTTGGAAAAAAATGATGTTCATGCAGATCAGGATACGATTCAGAAATTACGCCAACATTATTCAAATGCATATATTATTTTGTTTGGCCGTTCATTGAGCAAAGAAGACAAAATTGCATATATAAAGGCTGGAGTCAACTGTGTCATAACGGAAGAGATTACCAAAGAAGACTTACTCCGTTTACTTGCCATAGCCGAAGATTTTTCGAATAAAAAAGCCATAAACGAAAAACCGAATGAAGTAATTGGCGGATTATCATTTTTCCGCCTCCCCCTTTGGAAACGGGCTTTCGATATTGTTGCATCATTAGGAGCGATAATATGCCTGTCTCCTGTTTTCATCTTAACCGCTATTGCGATAGAACTGGAAAGCAAGGGGTCGATCGTTTACAAATCAAAACGTGTCGGCAGTAATTACAAAATATTCGATTTTTATAAATTCCGCTCCATGTATCCTGATGCAGATAAAAGGCTAGCTGAATACAGGGCGCAAAACCAATATGCCGTGGAAGCCGAAGAGTTGAGCTCTTCGGTTCCTGCAGCACTGCAGGTATCTACGGTAAATGGCCAAATGCCAAGTGCTGTTTTGTTTTCTGATAACTTTAGCACAAATGAGCAAGATTATCTGAAAAATAAATCAACAGAACGGGCCAATACATTCTTTAAAATGGAAAACGATCCGCGCATTACCCGCGTAGGTCAATTTATCCGCAAATACAGTATTGACGAACTCCCGCAACTATTCAACATACTAAAAGGCGATATGTCTGTTGTAGGTAATCGCCCTCTGCCCATCTACGAAGCAGAACAACTTACTTCTGACAATTACATAGAGCGTTTTATGGCACCTTCAGGGTTAACCGGCCTTTGGCAGGTGGAAAAGCGGGGAAGTTCCGGTAAATTATCGCCTGAAGAACGCAAACAACTGGATATTAAATATGCCCGTACATTTTCTTTCGCGCTGGATATGAAAATCATCTTACGCACTTTTACTGCTTTTATCCAGGAGGAGAATGTTTAATCCAAAGGAAATACCCATGAAAAAAGCATTTATCATATTATTTTCACTCTGTGCAATCTATTGTTCAGGACAAAAAAAGAAAAAAACATACTTCGATCAAGCAACAGTGATTGAAGCCAGTGCTGATACGGATGCAGATTCCATTAAAGCCATGCTGGACGACTATGAACGCATTCAGTTACCACCACTTTCTGTTTTCCTGCAATCGATTTATGAGCATCCTTCTGTAAAAGTATATGAAGCAAAACGGGATGAAGCCAACGCAGAAAAAGAAATAACCCACCGCGAATGGCTCAACTACTTAAGGCTGCAAGGCACCTATCAATACGGACGAAATAATCTCTATTCGACTTCATTCACTGAAGGAGATCCTATTATCAGCAATGTCGGAAACAATCAGAATTTATATAACGTAGGTGTTTCTGTTAGTATCCCAATAGGAGATCTTTTGAGCAGAAAGCAAAAAAACAAAGTGAAAAAGGCACAATATATTCAACTACAGTCGGAATACGAAATGTCCATAGAAGAACGAAAGTTAATGATCCTGCAGGCTTATAACAATGTATTGCAACAGCTTGCCACATTAAAAGCAAAATCCGACGCTGCCGCGCTATATAATGCACAAATGAGTATATCGGAACAAGATTTTATTAATGGAAAAATAGATATAACAGCACTCTCTCTTGAAAGAGGCCGTCGCTCAAGTGCGGTTATAACCTATCAGGAAGGCCGTGCAGCTCTGCATAACGCCGTTACATTGCTTGAGATGCTTACAAATGTAAAGATTATCAACAGAAGCAATCAAGAAGAATAATGAATACTACATTATATATAATACGTTTTCTTTATCGGATTCGATATCAACTGATATTTGGCTCCGTCATTGTTACAGGGTTAGTCATTTATTTTTCCCGCTTTATACCCAAAACATATACTGTTAAAACGACCATTTATACCGGTATAGCTTCAGATACAGGTTTAAATAGCGACCAACAACCGGCAAACTGGAAATCTGTGGAAAACATGTTCGATAACTTGGTCAAACTGACCCTGGAAAAAGGTATACAGAAAAGTATAGCTATCAAGTTACTCGCTATAAATCTTGTTCACGGAAATCCTGATGAAGATAATCTTTATATTAAGGCCAAGAATTATCAAGACCTGATCAAAATTATTCCGAAAGATTTATTACAATTAGTAGACAAAACCTCTGAAGAGAAAACGATCAAGAACTTCATGAAATACATGAAAAATGATCCAGAAAATTTCTTGTATGAATTGTTGAATAACGATGGGCCCTTTTATAGTTATCACACACTTTCGACCATTATCGCAAAAAGGCTGGACAACAGTGATCTTATAGAGATTTCTTATCAGACAACAGATCCGGGCATCACATTAAATACAGTTAAACTAATCTATGATGAATTGCGCACTGCCTATGAGGATATACGTTATAAGACAACAAATGACATCGTTGCTTACTACGAACAAGAACTAAAAAAACAACAGGCGAAACTATCGTCATTGGAAGACAAATTAGTCAATTACAGTGTGGAAAACAGTGTCATTAACTATCCGGAACAGACTAAAGCTATAGCTAATTCATATTCTGAATTCGAAAACCGCTATGAAGCAACCCGAAGAGCTTATGAAAGCGCAGACAAAGTTATCCAAGAGATGGAACAATATATGGATATCCGGACAAAATTGGTGAACGCCAATGATAATTTTATCCAGGCTTTGAACGAAATTTCCTCCATCAATGGGAAAATAACTGAAATCGAGACATTTAGTTCGGAAGAGATGCAAGCCCAAGATACCGAATTGCAAGAATACAAGATACAGCTAAAAAATGCCGAACAGAAAATATCATCTTTGACAACAACAATAAACAGCTACAAAGAAAGTAAAGAAGGAATAGCAATCGACGGACTTGTTGATGAATGGCTAAAACAAACCATCATGAAAACTAAAGCGAAAGCCGAGTTGGATGTTTTAGATCAAAGAAAAGAGGTATACAATGAACAATATAAAATTTATTCTCCTATCGGAACACAAATAGACAGGCAACAACGCGAAATTAAAGTATTGGAACAATCCTATTTACAGATATTGCATGCACTGAACATGGCTAAAATGAAACAAAAGGATATACAACTCACTTCTGCAACGCTGAGGTTAATTTCAGAGCCGACGTTTCCCATTCTCAGTGATAAAAGTAAACGTTTACTGCTGGTTATAGCAGCTTTTATTGGCAGTATACTTTTTATTATCGGATTTAACTTATTAATAGAATTACTGGATCGTACTCTACGGGATGCAGACCGGGCCAAACGGCTTACCGGACTTCAGGTCTTAGCAGCTTTTACCGGGCATATAAATCTGAAATACCGGGGATTTACGAAGGCCTCAAACAGAGTTGTTGCCACTTATTGTTGTAATCAATTAAATATATATCTGCAACTTGGTCGTACTTCAATCATTAATCTGATCAGTTTTGGGGAACAAGAGGGGAAAAGTTTTATCGTCTCTTATTTACAGGAATATTGGGAAGATCTGGGATTCAATGTTAAAATCATATCCTATGACAAAGACTATAATTCGCAATCAATGGTATACGCTCAGGCTCATAGTATATTTGATATTTACGAACCGCCATATGGACAAGATACTCCGGATATTCTGATAATTAAATATCCTCCATTGAGGAATTATCCTATTTCCACCGATTTATTGCAGGAAGCACAAGTCAATCTGTTGGTAGCAGATGCTTGCCGGGTATGGTCAACCAGTGATACCCAACTCCTTGAACATTTAAAAAAACAGATAAAAGAGAAACCTCTTTATTTACTGTTGAACCGTACCGAACGTGAATTTGTAGAAGATTTTACCGGTCAGCTTCCTCCCTACTCCGGATTAAAGAATCTGATATTCCGGTTAAATCAACTTGGTATCACAGCTAATAAAGCATAATAAATGGAAGGGATAAAAGGAGACACTAAATCTTTCAGCCCCTATCCGCTATTGGCAATAGGACTTATACTGCTGGCCTACACCTTGCTACGGCAAGCATGGCTGATAGCGGCAGCAGTTGTGATTATACCCTTTCTTACGTTTTACCTTATTACAGTGCTCAATAAGCCTTACTGGGGATTTATGACCTTGTTCACTCTGAACTATTTTTTCATAGGAGCACTACGTTATATAAATGTTAAAAACAGTAGCGTAATAATGGATATTTTCATTGTTTTCCTATTGGTTTGTATATTTCTTTATTCCTTATGGGGAGGGAAAATATCCTGGCACAGGGCCAATAATAAATTATTGTATATATCACTTGTCTGGATGATTTATGTATTTTTCGAATTATTCAATCCATCTGCAGTCATAGAGGCCTGGGTATTTACCCGTAGCTCCTTTTATAATTTCACTTTATTGGTGGTATTAACCTCTTTACTATTAAATAAAGTTCAGGATATCAAAGCAATACTTTTTCTCTTATCTATCTTTACATTGATAGCGATCAGCAAGGCATTTATGCAGCGTTATATCGGATTCGATGCTGGAGAAAGTGCCTGGTTAATAAGAAGCGAGAGTTATAAGACCCACCTTTTAGCAAGCGGAACCCGTTATTTTTCTATTTTCTCGGATGCCGGAAATTTTGGTTCAAATATGGGAATGGCCTCTATCATCTATATGATCTTATCTTTTTACACTCCACAAAAAAACCTCAGGTATTATTACAGATTCGTGTCATTACTTGCCATTTATGCATTGATGCTGTCCGGCACACGTGGCGCTATGATTGTTCCTTTGGGAGGAATAGCCATGTTTATTATTCTTAATAAGAATATCCGATATATTATAGCAGGAGGTATATGTCTGATTTTGATTTATGCATTTTTTGCTCATACCGACCTACTAAATTCAAACCAACAAATACGCCGTATGCGAACGGCATTCCATCCGGAAGCAGATGCCTCCTACCTGGTTAGGAAAGCCAATCAGCAACGATTGGCTAAATATATGGCTCACAAACCATTTGGCGAAGGTGTTGGTCTGGCAGGCGTAGAAAACCAGCGTTTTTCTGTGCGTTTTACTACAGAAATACCCACAGACTCTCATTTTGTCAATATATGGGTACAGTTTGGAGTTGTCGGACTATGCCTGCACATCGCGATTTTACTATTTGTCATTGCATACAGTGCTTATCTAATCATGTTCCGCATCCGGAACAGAGAATTAAAAGGCATGCTGATTGCCATAAATTGTGGTCTGTGGGGTATCATGCTCAGCGCATACGGCAATAACTTTTTCTGGCAATACCCGACTGGATATATCGTATATATATTTCAGACTTTCCTGATTTTAGGAGAATCGTATGATAAAGAATTAACAGAACAAACAAGTTAGAACCAATATAAAATACATATAATATGGATTTTGAATACGAAATAAACAAATGGTGGCTCTCCTACGGAGATAAACTGATAGAATATGCAGATGCTATTATTTTTCTTCTGTTCCTGATAGCTGTATTGTATATTTTCATTTTTTCGCTGGCTTCATTGAAAAAGATAAAATACAAATATCCTCCAGCCCGGAAAAAACACCGTTTCATCGTTCTCTTTCCGGCTTATCAGGAAGATGCGGTTATTGTTAATTCTGTCTGTTCATTTCTGGAACAAGATTATCCATCCTATCTGTATGAGATTATTGTAATAGCTGATAAGATGCAGGAAAGGACAATTCAAACATTAAAAGCATTGCCGTCTATCACCGTATTAGAAGTGCAATTTGCCCAAAGCACGAAGACGAATGCACTCCGCCTTGCCATGGATTACCAAAGTACAAAAGAGACTAAATGTGATATGGTAGTAATCATGGACGCAGATAATATCGTAAACTCCTCCTTTCTGAATAAATTAAACGATGCCTACTATTCCGGATGCCTGGCTATCCAGACACATCGGGTAGCCAAGAACAGAAATACCAACATGGCTGTTCTGGATGCTGTCAGTGAAGAAATCAATAATTCTATTTTCCGCTCGGGACATACTCGTTTGGGATTCTCTTCGGCATTGATAGGCTCCGGTATGGCATTCGATTATGATTGGCTCAAGCAATACATATATAAAGCAGCTCACGTCGGAGTGGACAAACAATTGGAAAGTATGTTACTTTCACAAAATATTTATATTGAATTTTTAGAAGATGTATATACTTACGATGAGAAAATTGAAAAAAAAGGGCAGTTTTATGAACAACGCCGCAGATGGATTGCAACACAATTTACGAATCTGTTTTCCGGTCTGTGGAAATTGCCCAAAGCCTTTTTCTCGGGCAATTGGGATTATTGTGACAAACTTTTACAATGGATGATGCCACCACGAGTTATCTTATTAGGTTTTCTGATTATATTTTCTTTTATTACAACTTGGTACGATTGGCTTTTATCCCTCAAATGGTGGGGAATCACGTTTGTTTTGATCGTCTCTCTTTTCATGGCAATACCCGATTATCTTGTAGATAACCGCTTCCGTAAAGCCATCATCAGTCTGCCAGTTCTATTTTTGTTGATGTTCTTCAATCTTTTCCGTTTAAGAGGGGCAAACAGAGAGTTTATTCATACGGTACACAATAATCATTCATCCGAAACAAATATAAAATAAAAACCAACAAAATGAAAATAGCCATAGAAGCACAACGTATTTTCCGTCCGAATAAACATGGGATGGATTTCGTAGTCCTTGAAACCGTACGCGAATTACAGAAGATCGATAAGAAAAATGAATATTTTATTTTCATAAGTCCGGGACCAGACCGCTGCCTGGAAGAAACGGAGAATGTACATATCATCGAAGTAAAATGCCCGACCTATCCACTTTGGGAACAATGGGCATTGCCTCGCGCCGTAAACAAGATTAAACCGGATTTACTCCATTGCACGAGCAATACGGCACCCATATATACCCAAGTACCTTTAGTTCTAACTCTCCATGATATTATTTTCCTGGAAAACAGACAGAACAGCAGTAAATCGCTATACCAAAATATGGGATGGCATTACAGGCGCCTGATTGTTCCGCGTATTTTATCCAAGTGTAGGAAAATCATCACCGTCTCCCATTTTGAATGTAACCGGATACGGGAAACACTCCATTTGCCGGAAGATAAAATTATGCCCGTCTACAATGGCTTTAGTAATCATTTTCATCCGTTGGATAATCCAAAAGCCATTATACAAAAATACATATCGACAACTGGTTACCTATTTTTCCTGGGAAATACGGACCCTAAGAAAAATACGCCTCGCACGCTAAAAGCGTATCATCTGTATCTGCAACGTTCCAAAGAAAAACGGCCTCTATTGATTGCAGACCTGAAACCAGAATATATAGATGAAATCTTAAAAGAAACTGGTTTAGAGAAAATTCGCCCTTATCTGCATTTACCGGGCTATATTCCCAATACAGATTTGCCTTTTATATACAACGGAGCTTTTGCTTTTTTATACACTTCTTTACGGGAAAGTTTCGGCATCCCTTTGCTGGAAGCAATGGCTTGCGGTATTCCTGTAATAACATCCAATACGTCATCCATGCCGGAAGTCGGAGGAGACGGTGCTATTCTAACAGACCCGACTGACGAACAATCAATCGCAAACCAGCTTCTTTTGCTGGAACAGGATCAGGATTTTTACAGAAAAAAATCGGTCTATGGACTTGAACGTGCCAAATATTTTTCATGGAAACAGACAGCCTGTGAACTATTGGAACTATATCAATCAATTATTAAATCTAAATAATATCACCATGTTAAACCGCGACTTCATCATTACCAGTTTACAGCCCTGGGATATCGAGATAGGCAGTACCATCAAAAATACGGCTTTAGAGATATCAAAAAATAATCGGGTTTTGTATCTTAACACGCCGATGGATTATTCTACCCGGTTCCGGGGGAATAAAAATAAAGCTTGGATTCATAGGATGGATGTGATAAAAAAGCAGGTCTCTCCTATCCGTCAGATTAACGAAAATATGTGGATTGCAGATTGTCCGTTTTGTATATTTCCAGTCGGAGGATTACCGACAACTTTTTTATTTGATTGGGTGAACAAACTAAATAACCGAAAAATTGCAGACTATATCCGCAGAATTACGACAGAATTGGGTTTCAGCAATTATATACATCTGATAGATACGGATATCTATCGCAGCCAATACATAAAAGAATATCTAAATCCGTCCCTCTCTATTTATTATTGCAGGGATTTTGTTATAGGCGAGTCCTATTGGAAAAAGAACGGTTCGCGACTTGAACCGTTATTAGCCGCAAAATCGGATATTGTACTGGTAAACTCAACACATTTTGCCGAACGTTTCCGAAAATATAACCGCCACACCTTTCCCATTGAGACCGGTGTCAATCTTTCTCTGTACAATGGTAGAAAAAACTGGCCTGTACCGGAAGATACGAAACATATTCCCCATCCTGTAATAGGCTATGTAGGAACGATCAACAGTACCCGCCTGGACAGTGATTTACTGTTGCGAATTGCAGAAAAACGTCCAGCATACAGTTTTGTTTTTACAGGTCCAGAAGATGAGGTGTTCAGCAAACATCCTATACACAAACTCTCCAATGTCTACTTTTTAGGGAAAAAACCGGTCGAAACTTTACCGGCTTATATCAGTAGTTACGATGTCTGTATCAATCCGCAGATGGTCAACGATATTACAAATGGGAATTATCCCTTAAAAATAGATGAATATCTGGCAATGGGGAAACCAACAGTAGCAACCAGTACCCATACCATGCGGGACGTCTTTGCAGCACATACACATCTACCGGCAAATGAAGACGAATATCTGCTGGCTTTGGATAATGCGTTGAAAGAAACGAACAACCCTGTAAAGAAAGAAGAACGTATATGTTTTGCACAAACACATAGTTGGAGACACAGCGTTCAGAAAATATATAACATTATCGAACAGTTTCAAAACAAGGAATCATGAACTACAAAACCATATCCGACCTGAATCAGGTCATCTTAAAACGTTTGTACATCATACCAAGAGATATAGACTTAATTGTCGGTATTCCCCGCAGCGGAATGTTTCCGGCTAATCTTATGGCTCTTTATCTGAACAAACCTGTTACGGACTTAGGTTCATTCATCAACGGACATATCTATAAAGCTGGAGAAAGAGGCCGGTTTTTCGAGACCCGGCAATACAAAAGAATTCTGATTGTCGATGATAGCATCTCTTCCGGTTCGGCTATGCAAAAATGCAAAGAACAAGTCAAACATCTGGAACATGATTTTAACATTCAATATTGTGTCGTTTATGCGATTCCCGGCAAAGAAAATATGGTGGATTATGCTTTGGATATTGTCCCACAACCTCGCTATTTCCAGTGGAACATTTTGAATCACATGATATTAGAGAAATCCTGTATGGATATAGACGGCGTCTTATGCGTAGATCCTAAACCCGAACAGAATGATGATGGAGAGCAATATAAAGATTTTATCTTGCATGCACAACCGCTATTCATTCCGGATGCCAGAATCGGTACGTTGGTGACTTCCCGCCTGGAAAAATATAGAAAGGAAACAGAAATCTGGTTAGAAGCTAATAAGGTTAAGTACAACAAGCTGGTCATGTTGAATTTGCCTGACAAAGAAACACGCCAAAAAGCAAACTGCCATGCCTCTCATAAAGCCGATGAATACAAACTCAATTACTATAAATTATTTATAGAAAGTTCTTTATCACAAGCAATCGAAATAAATAGAAGAACAGGAAAACCTGTTTTATGCACGGAAAACTTTGAGATGATATTCAACTCGCAGTCTGTTCTGTACAATATAAAAAACGGCCAATCCTTACCTTTTATCCGAAAAGGATTATTAAAGCTAAGAAATTTAATACGGAAAATACAATCCAACTAAGTATCTTGTGATAACCTAAGAATTCAGACTTATTGTATAAAGCATCTTTTTTAATCTCAAAAGAGATCTGAAACCATACAAATGTCAATCCGCTTTTCAGACGTCAAAAAGGGGCTTTTCCCTCTTTTAGGGGCTTTTTTCGCCATTACGACCGTCTTCATTGCAAGCCCCCCCCAAAAATTTCTTTTGAATATTCGGGGCACTACCCGTTTTTATTTTGTAACAGACAACTCTCCGGGAGTTAAGGTTTATCACTTTGCCGGCATTTTCATCTTTCGATAATCAAATTGCATGTTTTTTAGAATTGTCCTGGCACCTCATTTCTTTTATTGTCAGCCATAAAGGTCAAAATCGCAAAAAGAGTCAATCCAAAATCGATCAAAATTTCGGACGAAATAGAAAAATGGTCAAAAAGGGGGTTATTGTAATCTATATCATCCGGTTCACTGGAGTTTTACTTTATACTCAAGCAAAATAGATTTCTAAAAAAATCGAATTAATTTTTTACACGAACAAACAGATTTCTGATACCTTCTGAAAAATAATACAGTGTGCATCCGAAAAGTAAAAGAAACACTGTAGAACTGTAAATTGCAAACAGAAGCCAATTCATGTAACCGGTATAGGGATTTACAATCGGATAAAGAGATAGTAAATAATCTGACATGAACCAGCAAACAGCCAATATTCCCAAGTATTTAAAGATTTGTTTCCAATATTCAGAAACAGGTAAGTGGAATCCTTCCTTATATAAAAAATAAGATTTCCAGAGACACACAATCGTTAAAGAACTAACTGTATCGCCCAATAAGACCCCAGGTAATCCCCCAAAATAACCACCGATTAAAGCAACAACGCCCGTTATTACTAATATGGCAACGGCAGCCCATACATCTTGGAAAAGTCCATACCCTTGAATAAATTGGTCGTTAACACCCCGGAATTGATAAATAAAAAAATTACTCAGAATAATGATTAACGTCATTCTGTCTAACATATATTCGTCTCCAAGCCAAATCCCCACAAATGGATTTACTAAATTATAAAGGGAAAATGTAAGAAAACCGGCAATTAAAAAACGTAATGAATTAAGTTCCCAATATACCTGTAATATTTTTCTCTCATCTCCCTCCGCTATCAAATTTCCAATCCCAGCCCTCACACTTCCCAATGTACTATTCACCAACAGATTAATTTTTGAGATAATCAGCATATAATTACCATAATACGCTACAATCTTCAAAGATGCAAAAGCATAAACCAATAGAGGCAATAATTGACTACAACCAGCTCCGGCCAACAAATGGATAAACATTTGGCGGGCTTTTGCTATAATAATTTTATTCTCCGAGTATTTGCACTTTCCCTCTGTCAGGCTTGTGCCTAACCATGGGTATATTTTTTTGATTTTATAGTTTAACACAAAAGAATAAAGGATGCTAAAAACCAACTCTGTTGCAATCCATACATAATAGTTGCCCCAATAGTAGGCAAGTGCCATCTGAAACAAAGTCTTAATAATATTTATTGATTGGAAATAAGCTACTATCACATAATTACGTTGGTCGGCACTTAACAGGGTTTGCTTATAATTAACAAAATATCCAAGCAAAGAAGAAGCAAGGAAACCAAAAAATGCAAAATAAATAACTCCCAATTCAAATACAGTCTTTTTAAATATTAGAGGTAAAAAGCAAGATAACACAGCTCCAACCCCTAAAATCATTAGCCCTACATGCCGATATATATAGCCAAGTACAGATATAATTTCACAAATCTTCTTTTCGTCCTTCTCAAAAATCGGTTTGTACAAAACAAAACCAATTGATAGTCCTATTCCTAATTCTGCCAGATTAAGAAAACCAAGCAAATTCAATAAAGTCCCTGTCAATCCTACAAAATCGTCTCCCAGACATTCAAGAAAGACTTTTCTTGAGAAAAAAGAAAGTACTAATGCAATAAAATAAAACAAAATATTGACACGAGCATTCAATATACTTTTTCTAACACGATATTGAGACATATTATTCCTCCTTATTCTTTTCCTGTCCATTGTCTTAACTTAATGCAGAGAATCAATAGTTTATATGACATGAATACAAACAATTTAAAATACCAATAGCCTAACTTTTCCGGTAATAATTGATGGACATTTCGTAAACACAGTTTTACGCCCGGCTTAAAAACAAAAATAGATTTAAGTGGAGAAATATACGTATGTGCTCTGAAAGACAGATAACTATCATAATGAAAAGAACGATCTTTCGAAAAATAGATAATTCTATCAAAATATTTTGCCTTTAGAGTTTCAAAAGCAGTGTACACATCAGGATTCCCTTTTAATGCAGATGATAGACTTATGTATTCAAATAAATATTCAATAATCCGTATACGAGATTCCAAATTTCTGACAGAAGGCTGACCTGTAATAGAATTGGAATGTAAATAATAAAAATATGTTTTCTTTTTCACAACATAGGCACTGTGAGCTTTACAAGCAATCATAAAAGACCATAAATCATCTTCATGCAAAAGTCCTTCTTTAAAAAATAAATTTTCTTTTATAAGGAAAGAACGGTTTATTAATTTATTACACGCCATGACAGGCCATTGAGCCTTGGAAAAGGCAGACAGAACACTCTTATTATCAGCCAAAATACCCGTATCTAATAATAAAGAAGGTATTTTTCTGAATGTTCCTACCGCTTCAAAATCACCTACTACAAAATCAACCTTGTATCGGATTGCTGCATTTGCTAACTGCTCAATGCAATCTTCCGATATATAATCGTCACTATCTAAAAAGTAAAGATAATCACCCGTAGCCTGCCGGATGCCCGTATTACGGGCTACTGAAAGACCGCTGTTTTTTTCATGTCTTAAAATTGTAACAATATTGCTTCGGGAAGAAGTCTCCAATAGACTCCGGACAATATCCATTGAATCATCACGTGTACAATCATCAATTAAGATAACCTTTAGATCCTTCCATGTTTGCTTGAGAACAGATCGTAAACAACGTTCTATATACTTGGAAACATTATAAATGGGAATGATAACAGATACTTCCATATTATTTTACCCCATGTTCCGTATGAATAAACTTCTTGTTGGCATCCTTCAAGCGGAAAAGATTCAGAAACATTGTAAAAAAAGTTTCCGGCAATTTTACAACAGCAATAAACAGTTGCCTTGTATATAAGCTTTTAGGCACTGCCAATAGTAAAGAAACTATCAGTAAGCAGAATAATATCCACCATTTTAACGAAACCGGCCAGGATATACAAGTAATAACTAATGCTATTATAAATGTTTCACCTAACAGAAGCAATCGGGGAATACTCATTTGTTGAAAAAGTTTATCACAAAAATCCCAATTCTTATTCGATATGGCTTGTGGCATATCACCTATAAACTCTTTCAGATAATGAAACTGTGCTGACAACCAGCGTCTCCTTTGTCGGGCAAAGTCCCGACGATTCTGTATCTTCTCATCCAGAACATAAGCATCCGGTAAATAATCGATACGTTTGCCGGCTTTAAACAAAGTAAGTTCCAGAGCACGATCAAAACCACCAATTGCGTGGATACCGGACAATTCCTTTTTTATCAGCTTATAGTCGAAAGCCATACCGGAGCCAATCAAAGCTGCCGACAATCCCATATTCACATGTCCCTGTCGGAAAATACTATTGTTGATTTCCTCACTCACAGCATCCAAATAAGCCAGGCTTGTATTCTTATTTTTAGCTGTCCGGTGTGTCTGATAACCGACAATATTCCCGGTGAAGGGAGCCGCATTAATCTGATTGAGATAATCAGGATCGATTGTATTATCTGCATCCAGAATCAAGGCTATATCATAATCAGTCAAACGGCTCATGGCCAGATTCAAAGCTTTTGCCTTCGTACTATTCGCAAAACGGACAATTTCCAGAATAACTGGCAGGGCAGATAATCCTGCGTTCGTTTCAGGGCTCATCTGATCAGAAATAACTACTACGTCATATCGATCACGCGGATAATCCTGTAATAAACATGATTCTACGCATTCCATAATTACCCTATCCTCTTTATATGCAGGTATCAATATCACGATACGACGAAAAGAAACAGATTCTTTCTCTCCATTCTTTCGTCTTTTACGTACAGAAGCTATACTAAAAACAAGCAAATAAAGTATATTAACAGAGAAACAGAGATACAGTAATATCTCCAATACCTTCAAAACTATCATATCTTTGGCTTTTTACAAACTCCGGAAATATTGGATTGTTCTCTTAAGTCCTTCCTCAAGAGGAACGGAAGGATACCAACCTCCGAGCTTCTCCCGAGCAAGTGTGATATCCGGTTTTCGTTGTTTCGGATCATCGGAAGGCAAAGGACGAAATACAATTTCAGATTGAGAACCTGTAAGACGTATAATTCGCTCAGCCAGTTCCAACATTGTAAATTCATCAGGATTACCCAGATTGACCGGACCTGTAAAACTGTCTTCTGTTGCCATCATACGAACCATTCCCTCGACCAGATCATCTACATACTGGAAACTGCGGGTCTGACGTCCATCACCATAAACCGTAATGCTTTCGTTTCGAAGAGCCTGGATAATAAAATTAGAGACAACGCGCCCGTCATGAACGGTCATATTAGGACCATAAGTATTAAATATACGGATAATTTTGATCCTGAGACTATTCTGTCGGTGATAATCCATGAAGAGTGTTTCAGATGCTCTTTTCCCTTCATCATAACAACTGCGGATACCAACAGTATTCACATTGCCCCAATAAGATTCCGGCTGCGGATGAATAAACGGATCCCCATAGACCTCACTGGTCGAGGCTTGCAAAATCCGGGCATTATGGACCTGCGCAAGTTCCAACATATTAATAGCTCCGAGAATGGAAGTCTTGATCGTTTTAATCGGATCATGCTGGTAATGGATCGGTGAAGCCGGACATGCCAGATTATAAATTTCATCAATAGTCGATACGGCTTTATACGGAACAGTCACATCATGTTCTAACAATTGAAAATCCGGATACACAAGTAATTCATGCATAAGGCTTTCGGATCCAGTAAAATAATTATCCAGACAGATTACCCGATTTCCTTCCTTCAATAAACGCTTACACAGATGAGACCCGATAAACCCCGCTCCACCGGTCACCAAAATAGACTTCATGTTTTTACCCTTAGATTCGTTGATTAATATTTCCTGTTTTAATAGTCGGCAAATGTAGTGATTTGTTTCTAAACAATTCACAAATCCCTTGATTATTATGCATTATTCAAAATAATAATCAAGATGTTTATGTTGAAGGATCAAAAAATAATTATATTTGTATCGTTGGGTATAATATAATTTTACGCAAAAACGGTATGGAACAAATACACACTCTCTTTATCATCCTTTTTTGGTTCGGATTAGTTATTGTCTTTTACACATATATAGGATATGGAATCCTGTTATATCTGTTGGTTCGTATCAAAGAGCTGTTCAAGAAAAAAACTATCTTGCACTTTCCTGAACCATTTCCGGAAGTGACTCTTTTCATCGCAGCATATAATGAAGAAGGTATTATAGCAAAAAAGATGGAAAACTGCAGGAATCTGTCTTATCCCGGCGACAAGTTACATATTGTATGGGTAACGGACGGATCGAATGATCAGACAAATGATCTACTGGCTACATACAAAAACATAACCGTTCTGTTTAATCCGGAAAGGAAAGGCAAAACAGCTGCTCTGAACCGGGGTATGCAATACGTTTCTACACCTTACGTTATATTTACCGATGCCAACACAATGCTGAATACGGATGCCATAATAGAAATTGTCCGCTGTTTTTCTAATCCCAAAGTTGGATGTGTGGCCGGTGAAAAAAGAGTTGATACACAATCAGCCCAGGGAGCTACTGCCGGAGAAGGAATTTATTGGAAATACGAATCGGCCTTGAAGAACTTGGATGACCGCCTTTATTCAGCAGTCGGCGCAGCCGGTGAATTATTTGCCATACAGACCAGGTTGTTTGAAGAAATGCCTTCAGATACATTGCTCGATGATTTTATCCTTTCCCTCCGTATTGCCGCTAAAGGCTACAAAATAGCCTATTGCAAAGAGGCTTATGCCACAGAGACTGCTTCGTTGGATATGCGAGAAGAAGAAAAACGAAAAATACGGATAGCAGCCGGTGGTCTGCAATCAGTCTGGCGCCTTAAAAGCTTGCTCAATATCTTTCAATATGGCATACTCAGTTTTCAGTATGTCAGCCATCGTGTATTGCGCTGGACACTTACTCCGCTAATGCTCTTTTTGTTATTACCGATAAACGCGTTTTTGGCAGTATCAGGGAATCCTTTTTATATCGGATTACTATTCCTGCAGCTACTTTTTTACATTGCTGCCTATGCCGGTTATCGGATGGAACAGCGAAACTTGCGGAACAAACTGCTGTTCATCCCTTACTACTTTGTCTTTATGAATATAAACGTAATCAGGGGATTCTTTTATCTGATCCGAAATAAGGGAAACGGAGCTTGGAGCAAAGCGAAAAGAAGTCCGGTTTCCTTATAGTAGTTCTTAAGGAACTCCGGTTATTAATGGAAGCAAAGATAAAAGATTTATAAACACAACTCTTCGTTTTCCCTTTATTTTTAAGGTGTGACGCAAAAAAACCTTTTCCTTTTTTTACATAAGGGGAAAGAAAAGGTTCTTTTTTGAGTATTTCAAGCTAAAATATTATATCAAGAATTATACCCAATAATACTTATCGATGATTATTATAGAGTAAATATTCCTACATAAGGCGGTTCTACCGCCTTATTTTTATAATTATTTCAAAGATACCGGAGTTCCTTAAGAACTCTATAAAACATCAATTATGGCTACATCTGATCCCAAAATGCACAGTATCACCGGTACACTGACCCCGCTGATGCTAACCGAACGCGATGACGACTATGCTTTCAACGTCACCTACCTTGCGAAACGCTCCATCAAAGACATTTGCCGACTGGCAGCCAACAAGAACGGCAAGTATACCGCCGCCGAATATGAATCCATGTATACCGATTTATTCGAGACAGCCAAGGAAGAAGTCTACTCCTCTTCTACCGTCGAATTCGGATTCACCCACAACTCGATCGGCGTTGACGGTCCCCTGATCGGCACCAAGCCGGAGTTCGACCCGGCCGTCAACAGCGTCACGCTGCGCACCGCCGTCCGCTCGGAAATCAAGGAAGACTTGAAGAAGATCGGGGTAATCGTGGGCGAAATCGCGACCAGCCTGCCGACGATTAAGCAAATCCAGGATATCACCAGCGGCACGACAAACAACAAGCTCACTCCCGGCGGCCTGCTCAACGGTAAAGGCGAGCGCTCGAAAATCGCCGGAGAAGAAGGCGACACCATCGGCTTCTTCTTCGTCAATAGCGAAACGAAAGCGGAAACAGCCGTTCCTCAAACCTCCCTCTCCCGTAACGACCCGTCATACTTCTCTTTTCTTATTCCGCAACTGACAAACGGCACTTATTACCTGGAAGTGGCGACACGCTACACGACAGGCAAAAAAGACAGCCTGCTGAAAGAAGTACGCCGTAACCGTTTCCCCTATCTCTTGACTGTCGGCGGAGAAGAACGTCCGGGCGAATTGTAAGGCCGGCATCTTCGCCTAAGCAGATGCACATCTTGTCAGGCTAAGATACACATCTTGTCAGGCTAAGATGCACATCTGCTTAGGCGGAGATAAAAATCGACAGAGAACTCACCCTTAATACATGAATTTTCACAAAAAACAACAGCATTATGACTTATCCTTCATATGAAATAGCGATAGCCTGCCTGACGGTTTTCATACTGATCCTCTACATCCTGAAAAAACGCAGGCTTCAAACAGAATTGCATAAAATACAAACCGAACTGGGCATCGCCCTCGACGCAGGCTATGTGGCCGTATGGCGTTATAATGTAAAAAAGGATGCCTTCCGGGCATTACATCGCATCACGATCCCCGACCACGGCATGACACTGGCAGAACTAAAAGGCAGGGTACATCCGAAAGAGTGGCAAAAATATGATGACTTTTTCAACGCTTTACTCACCGGACGGGAGGAAAGAAAAAACGGCATTTTCCATCTTAACATCAATGAAAAAGACGAGTGGTGCGAAGTCTACACTATCGCCCTGAAAGACCAGAACGGAAAAGTCAACCAGATCATCGGGACGGAACACAATATCTCCGTGGAAATGCGCCTGAAACAGAAAAACGAGAAGAACGCACAGATGCTGGATTTCATCTTCGATGCCATTAATATCATGCCTTGGGAATATGACGTCCAGGAACGGACATTCACCGTAAGCGACGCGTTTGTCCAACGATATGAATATCCCGGCAACAGCATCGCTATTGCCGACCTGATGCAGTACCTGCATCCCTCCGACAGACATCTGCTGGCAGACGGCATCGACAATATGATCCGAAAAAATCGCCCGATGATCATCCAGATACGGTCTAAGGCGCCCAACCGCGACACATACAAATGGTTTGAAATGCAAGGCGTCGTCTATCGCCGCAACGAAGAAGGACAAGCGGTCAGTTTAATAGGCCTCAAACACGACATCACGGAGTTGAAGCATACCGAAGAACAGGCCCGCCTGCGTGAAAAAGCCGAAGAGTCCAACCGGCTCAAAAGCGCCTTCCTCGCCAATATGAGCCATGACATACGGACGCCGCTCAACGCCATCGTCGGCTTCTCCACACTTATGGCTGAGACGGACGACAAGGAGGAAAGGCAAGAGTTTGCCCAGATCATCCAAACAAACAACGACATGCTCCTTCACCTGATTAACGACATCCTGGACATGTCAAAGATAGAAGCGGGACAGATGGACTTCATCTACTCGAATGTAGACCTGAAGGATTTGATCCAGAACCTGGCATATACTTTCCGCTTCAAAATCAAAGAAGGTGTCGAATTGTGCCTGGAAATGCCCCCGGAACCACTCATTCTGTATACCGAGAAGAACCGGCTGACTCAAGTCCTGTCCAATTTCATCAGCAATGCCTGCAAATATACCACCAAAGGCACCATAGCAGTGGGATTCGAATTCAACGACAAGCAAGTGTATTTTTATGTAACCGATACCGGAAAAGGAATCGAGGAAAAGAACCTGTCCCACGTCTTCGAGCGCTTTGCCAAATTCGACACTTTTGTAAAAGGTACCGGGCTGGGGCTTTCGATCTGCGAACTGATCGTACAGACATTGGGAGGTGAGATTGGTGTGGAATCGGAAGTAGGGAAAGGTTCTACGTTTTGGTTTACATTACCGATTTCCGAAAGAGTTGAGAGTTGACGTTTGCCAACTCTCAACAATGTTCTACGAGTGCATAACCAACAGCGGCGTGTCGGTATGGAACAACATCTTGCGGGCAATCGAAGGATTGAACATACGGGCCAGGATATTCCGCCGGTAAGTACTTAGTGCTATCACATCGATATCTTTGTCACGTACGAACTTCTCAATCGCCAGCAACAGGTCGCCGTCAGCCAGAACCGTATGGGTTATATGGGCATCCGGATATTGTTTCTTGAAATATTCATTGACGCCTGTCAGGCGGATTTCATTCCATTCGTCCTTACTGGTCGAGATATTGAATAGATGGATATGCATATCATATGGTTTGATAATTTCCATAAATGCATCAAATGCAACCAGATCACGCTGATTGAAAGAGGTCGCAAAAGCAATGTTCTTAGCTTCGCTTAAATCGTCGAACGGGACATTCTCCGGAATAGCCAGAACCGGGATTTTATTTACTTCAATCACTTCACCGGTAACACTACCGATCAGATCCATATCCTTCTGGCTCTTTCCCCGGGTACCCATTACAATCAGTGTCGGATGATATTCTTTGCAATAAGCAATAATCTCTTCCTCCGGCAGGCCTTCACGAAGCACATAATTGTACTTTACCTTGGGAAGCTCGCCCGACTGGATTTTACGGTTGATCAGCGTACAGATGTTTTCGATATCGACATTAACACGTTTCAATACATTCTGTGTTGTCTCTTCCTCATTTACCTGATAAGCCAAAGTATCGCCCATCGGGATAGCTGACGGGAAATACGGGCTGAAATAGGCATGCATAAGCATCACTTCCGCACCAACTTTATGAGCATAATTGATTCCTAACTCACATGCTTTTATAGAATAGTCGGAAAAGTCTATCGGTATCAAGATCTTCTTTACCTGGTGACTGTCTTTTTCCTCTTGTTCGGTGTCCTCGCTGAGCCACTTGCTATCTTCAATGATACGCAAGGCATGAGGCAGATCGCTTTCTTTAATCCGCACACGCACACCGGCCGAAACAACCGGCTGGATCTGGTTTACATTATGTATGTAGACTTCAATCCCCTCTGTTTCAAGCATCGTTTTGAGAATCTGAGCTTTCTCGAACGTGTGAATCGCTAACGTTACTAATTTATCTTCCATACTCGTGTGTTTTTATAGATTAAACAATCGGAATCGCTAAATGTTGAATAAAAAAAATCCCACAGCAGCATCGTTTAGATTCAGCTATGGGATTCTTCTGTAATAATGAATTTCTTTACGCCTGCTGTGCTTCCGATACCTCGTCTTTTTCTGCGAGTATCTGCAAAGCACGCTCGAATATTGTGGTGTCGTCTAATACAACCAAACCTCCGTCAGGTCCCGGTTCAATATGTATTCCACAACTTTTGCCATCTTTAAAATTATGCCCACCGAAATAATTGCGAACAGTTTCAACAGTGATACCCAGTTCATCAGCAATCCGGTGAGTACTTCCGTCAGGCAGGCTGTCTTTCAGTCTGCGGAGTTCATTAAATGTAATAGTCTTTGTCATGGCTTCCTTATTTTGAAGGTTAATACTTTGTTTAATTTGGTGCCACTAACTTAGTCATTATAAATTACAGCAACAAATAATTTCTAAAAAATAAACATGCTTTACGACATGTCTTACTTTTGAAGGCAAGCGGCTAACGGCCCATTAAAAATAATTATGACAAGAATCGTTATATAGATAGCATAGACAATGAGGCGGATACGTTTCTTTGAATATAGCGGTTCATCCCGTTTCACCTCTTCCGGTACTAATTTTGAACGGCTAAAAGAATAGATCCGGTATACCAGATAACCGAAAAAGACTCCAATAATAGCTCCCGGCACAATATCCGAAATAAAATGAACTCCCAGATAAACCCGCGTGTAGGCTGTCAGAATGGCCCAGAAGAAAATCGTCCAACCGAATAATTTATCCCGCATAACCAACGCCATCAATGTAGCAAAACCGAAAGCATTCGCCGCATGGCTGGAGATGAAACCGTAGAGACCTCCCCTATATCCGGAAACCGTTTTCACCAGATACATAAAATCCGGATGATGTGTCGGACGAAAGCGGGTGAAAATAGGTTTGCAGAGATGGGAGGCAAACTGATCGCATAAGGTAATAACCAACGCAATCGCCAACAAAATGAGCAAAGATTCACGCCAGTTTTTTTTATAAATCAAGACCAGCAGAATAAAAAAGGCTAACGGCAGCCAAACTGCCTTTCCTGTAAAGATCCACATAAAACGATCCAGAAAAGCAGAGTCGCTGCCGTTAAGAGCTAAGAACGCATCGCGCTCATAAATCAATATTTTTTCAACCATAGGATTAGGCTCAGTACCGGGTATTAAATGATTTCGATGTCTTTACTCGGCATCCATCCTACATTTCCATCTTCCATTTCTATCTCACTCCAATCGCCCAATTTGCTTTTAATGGATACTTTAGTCCCTTCATGCAAAATAAAGAGATCCGTTCCACTCGCATCCGGAGAGCTTTTCACCGTAACAGTCGGAGCAAATACAATCGCATTTTTCCGGTTCACCAGTTCACTCTTCTGGTTGCTGGCAAAGATATTTGAAAAGATAACCAGAACCAGCAATACCAGTCCAAGATAGAAACCGACTTTCTTCAAATGAATCCACTTGGAGAAGAAGAACAAAATCAAACAACCGATAAACAGAATAAAGCAGACGATACCCATCTGAGCCCATGAATCGGCGGCTCCCATATTCTGGACTTTATCAAACCAGCGATGCAGGAAGAAGTCGCCTACCGGCTCGATCTTATCCACTGATTTCTGCCGTGCCAGTTGCAGGTTAAAACGGATATCTCCATCTCCCGGATCCAGCAGTAAGGCTCGCTCATAATTCAGGATAGCTGAAGCAATCTTATTTTCCTTATAATAGGCATTTCCCAGGTTATAATATATTTCGGCTGATTCGCCATTACTTTTCAGAAGACCTTCATACAGTTCGATTGCCTTACCATAATCTTCTTTTGTATAGGCAGCTTCCGCTTCTTTGATTGTTGCCTCCTGGGCAAATGCGCCGAAGGTAACCAACTGGACCAAAAGGAAGAATACGATCTTTTTCATATTTATATTCATCTTCATCGCGTTACTTTTTAATAGTATTTTCCATCTTACCAATGGCATCTACTGTCAGTTCATATAACTTATCCATAGCATCCGAAGCCTGCGCCGGTGCATAACGGGCAAATTCGCACGTATTCAGAATATCCATAAATTCATGGATCAGCGGCTCATCCACACCATACTTAGCCAGCTCTGCTTCTACATTATCTTTTGTCAGGCTTGCCTGCGGAATACTCAGTTTATCGCTCAGATATCCCCACAATGCACGAAGCACTTCATCATAGAATTCTTCTTTCTTGTTTTCCTTAAGCAATTTGCCTGCGTTTTTCAAACGTCTGGTTGCCATCTTGTTCGCTTTCTTCGTCCGGACCAGTGCCAAGTTCGAATTTTCTTTCACCTGCTTGCGGTAGATAAAGAAGAAGACAATAAACAAGATTGCCGGGATCAGATAACACATATAATACATGAATGAACCGAAGAACAATTCATTATTCGGAATAAAATGAATGTCATTTACCTTCAGGTAACGGATATCCTTACCCAGATACTTCACACTTTCCTTATTGCTGAAATTGGATACGACGGGAGACGTTCCTCCGCCTGCACCCTGCTCAACGTGCAACTTATAAGGTTCGGAAGTAATAGTCTTATAAGAATCGGTTTTTGTATCAAAATAGGAGAACGAAATAGCCGGTATTTCAAAATCACCTGCATAACGCGGGATTGCCATGTATTCGATAGTCTTCGTACCCGAAGAACCGGCTGCCGTTGTCTTTATATTCGTTTCGACTTTCGGATCATAAACATCAAAATCATTCGGGAAAACGACTTCCGGATTCTTTACCAGCTTAATATTTCCATTACCGGAAATCACTACTTTTATAGTAACAGCATCATCTGTTTTTACATTATTGGAGTTAATGCTCGAAGTCATAGTAAAGTTGCCGACTGCGCCGGAGAATGAAGCAGGTTTACCGGAAGGCAACGGCTTCACATCTACAGTAACAGGCGATATGGGAACAGTCTTATTAACATCGACATACCCTCCGTTATCTTCAAAGAAGTCAAAAACACTTCTCGGTTTGGCAGAAGGCACTTGAACGCGCATGGCTACATCTACACTTCCACTCGGTATCGTGATCTTACCCGACCGTTGCGGATACAACACAGCCTGTTTGATTATAAAAGTACCATAATTGATGCCCTTGTAGTTTTCCAAGACCAACTGTCTGTTTTGCGGCAATTCTATTTCCTGAGTCAGAAAACCTTCAAACTCCGGTAATTTCAACTGGTTAATGCCCACAACATTCGCTTTCCTCGGATTAGCATACAATTTATAAGTAACAAGGAAACCTTCCTGTTCATAGACATTTTTCCTGGAAATATTAGCGGCAACAAAAAGATCATCCTTGCCGACAGATGTGGAAGGAGAACTACTGTTTTTACCATTTTGCGCAGTCGCTTCATCCGCCTTATCAGGAGGAAGCACTTTTACGACCAGTGCATTAGACGTATAGTTAGCCCCTTTTACCTTGATCGTGGCCGGTGCAATATTGAAAGTACCCTCTTTCTTCGGCTGGAGAATATAAGTAAACGTCAAAGACGTCTCCGTAGTCATTTTACCATTTATAATCTGGGTACTCATACTGGTCGATGTAGACGGGCCTATCAACACATCGAAATCCGGCATCTCCAGTACACGCAAATCTTTACCTTCTGCATTTACCGTATACGACAGCCTGAAGGTTTCTCCCATAACGACAGCTTCCGGAGCAGAAGCCTTGAACGTCACATCAGCCGCTCTGACCACTACTCCGAAAGTTGCAAAGAGAACAAATAAGAAAACTAATTTCCTCATTATCTATCTGTTTTTCTGTTTACTTACCAAAATTACCACTCTTTATCCGTCCGACGGCGCTGTTGCTGTTGAGCCTGTGCCTTCTTCACTTTTTCCTGAGTGTCTTTTTCATCTTGCAGGAAGGCATCCAGCATCTGTTGAGCATTGTCTTTACTCATCTGCTCGTTCTGTTGCTGCTGTTCCTGTGTCTTATCCTGCTTCTTGTCATCCTGTTGTTGCTGCTGATCCTGCTGCTGTTGATCCTGTTTATCCTGATCTTCCTTCTTGTCTTCGTTCTGATCCTGATTCTGATCTTCATTCTGCTGATTCTGCTGATCTTGCAACAATTTTTGTGCCAAAGCTAAATTATAGCGTGTTTCGTCATCTTTCGGATTCAAACGCAAGGATTGTTTGTAGGCTTCTACACTTTTGGCATATTCTTTATTTTGCATGCCAATATTTCCGACATTATGAAATATTTCCGCCAAACGAGCCCTTCCTTCCGGAGTCTCCACCATCTTCTCAGCCTGGCCGGCAATCAATTGGTATTGTTCTGCCGCTTCCGGAAATTTCTTCTGTTTGTAAAGGGCATTTCCCAGGTTATACGTTCCTTCGGACGAACGCGGATTCACTTCCAGACTTTTCCGGTAAGCAATTTCCGCTTCGGTAAACTTTTCACTCTGGTAAAGGTTATTTCCTTCACGCACATTCTTACGTTCTGCCTTCTGGGCGAAAACAGAGCCTGAACAGAACAGTAACAGTAAAGAGAATAACTTCACTTTTCTGAATATACGGTTCTTCCGGTCTAAGGTCATGAATTCCACCAAAAGAAGGATTAAAGCGATCCAGGCAAAAGTCTGGAAACGTTCGTCATATTCCGAATAGACTTTGCTGTCCAATTCCGATTTATTCATCTTCTCGATCTCTTTTTGAAGTGCACGGAGCGCTGAACTGGTGTTGTCGGCACGGACATACGTCCCATGACCGGCAGCCGCAATCTCCTGGCACATTTCCTCGTTCAGTTTTGTAATAACGACATTGCCGTCTTTATCTTTCATGTAATTATTGCTGCCACCTACCGGAATCGGGGAACCTTTCGGATCGCCCATACCGACGATGTTCACATGGATACCCTTATCAGCAGCTGCGGCAGCAGCTTTCACGGCATCGTCCTCATGGTTCTCGCCATCCGTAATCAGGATAATCGCCTTATCCGAAGTTTCGCTCGGAGTAAAAGAACGCATTGCCAGATTGATAGCGGCACCGATAGCCGTCCCCTGTGTCGACACCATCGAAGGGTTGATAGAGGAAAGGAACATCTTGGCCGAAACATAATCGGATGTGATAGGAAGCTGTGTAAACGCATCCCCTGCAAACACGATCAGTCCGACTTTATCATTCGAAAAACCGTCCGTCAGCTTGGAAAGCATCTGTTTGGCTTTATCCAGACGATTGGGCGAAACATCTTCCGCCAGCATCGAGTTGGACACGTCCAGACAAACCATAATCTCCACGCCCTGACGTTTCACCGTCTCCAGTTTAGAACCGAACTGCGGCCCGGCAATGACAATGATAACCATCGTTATGGCTCCGAACAACAGCCAAAACTTCAGATGCTGACGCTTGGGGGAAACCTCGGGCATCAACTCTGCCAACAATTCGGGATTACCATATTTCTTGATTGCCTTCTTCTTCAGGATGATTGCATACACATAGAATGCAATCAATACGGGAAGCAGGAAGAGCAAGTATAAAAAGTCCGGATGTGCAAAACGAAACATAAGCCTTTTTTATTTACGGTATATTTCTTAACAATGTATTTCTCAATAATATCTCGACCAGCAACAGTGAGAAAAGCAGGAGTGCCCAGTTCTTGTACTCTTCCTGTTTTTTACTGTATTCCTGTACGCTGATCTTCGTCTTCTCCATCTTGTCGATTTCCGAATAGATCTCTTTCAGGCTGGCATTATCCGTCGCACGAAAATACTGTCCGCCGGTCGTGGCAGCGATCTGCTTCAAGGTCGGTTCATCGATATCAACATCGACATCCATATACTGGACACCGAATGCTGTCTGGAACGGATAAGGAGCTTTCCCCTGCGTTCCGACACCGATCGTATAGACACGGACACCGAATGTCTTGGCGATCTCGGCCGCCGTTACCGGAGCGATCTCACCCTGATTGTTCACACCGTCCGTCAGCAGGATGATCACTTTTGATTTCGCCTGGCTGTCTTTGACACGGCTGACTGCATTTGCCAGTCCCAGACCAATTGCCGTTCCATCCTGGATAATACCCGGCTGGACATCCTTAAAGAGGTTCAACAGCACGGTATGGTCTGTCGTCAATGGACATTGTGTAAAACTTTCCGCCGCAAATACGACCAGCCCGATGTTATCGTTCGGACGGCCGTTGATAAAGGATGAAGCCACATCTTTGGATGCTTCCAGACGGTTCGGCTTCAGGTCCTGTGCCAGCATACTGGTAGAAATATCCATTGCCAGCACGATATCGATCCCTTCGGTAGAAGAATTCTGCCAGCTGTTCGTTGACTGCGGACGCGCCAGTATCACGATCAGCACGGCAATTGCCGCCATCCGTAACACAAACGGGACATGCCGGAGCCAGACCTTCCAGGTGCTTACTCCCAGTGCGTCGAACACCTCGGTAGACGAAACCTGCAAACTGGCCTGGTTCTTGCTCAGTTTATAGACGTACCATCCGATCAACGGGATCAGCAATAATAACAAATACAGATATGTAGGATTCGCAAATACCATCTTATTCTTTACTTATATTTGAATCATTCTTTTCTACAGGCTTCTCTCCGCCTTCCGCATTCTCTCCTTCACCGGACGCAGGAATTTCCTCGACCTTCGTCTGATTAATGAACAGATAAGCGTTCATCAAACTCAGATCGTTCTCATCCGGCAACGGGTTCATCTTCGCAAATTTCACGAAATCGGACAACTGCATGATCTGTTTCAGACTTTCATATACAGAATTGGCCTCCTGCTGCTTGCGGATGATATCGAGTATTTCGCCGGAAGTCATTTCCATTGCATTGATACCGAAACGATCCACGATATAACGCCGCAACGTGTCCGTAATCAATGTATAATACTCCTTGTTGCGGCCCTGCTGCCAGAGTTTCTGCTGTTTGATCTCGTCGAGTTCCTTGATCGCCTGTTCGTGAGGCGGAAGTTTCGGTTCTGGCTTCTTGAACGGGATAATCGGCTTCCTGTTACGGATACGCTGTATGACATAACCGATCACACAGATCAGGAACAGTGCCAGCAAGATTCCGAATATCCAGGGATAATAATCAGCCAACACAAATGGCGGTTTCCATACCTCTTTAATATCGTAAAACTCTTCCGGCTTGTCGGCATTGACAGGAACGGTCGAAACCTTCAACGCTACCTGGTTGGAATAAACCGTATCGATGCCATCGATCACCTTGAAGGGCGGCAACAGGTAGAGAGACGAGTCAAAAGAGGTAACCAGCAAATCCTGCCTGACCAGCATGCGGTCGTTATCGATCAGCGTGGTATCCGCTTTCGGAATACCCAACACCTCCACTCCCGCCATCAACGTATCGCGCGGGATGACCAGCTGGACGGCCTTATCTTTGTCTGTTGTTACCGTCAGATGTAAAACAGTCTGTTCTCCGATCAGTATGGCGGCAGAGTCGACTTTCACGTCTACCAGTGTCTGCTGTGCATACGCCTTCCCGCCGGAGAGGAACGCACCGGACAGGGCAAGTAACAGAATGCTTTTCTTTATTAATTTCATTTGTTTGCTTTAATTACGTTTATCAAAAAGAGCAATTAATGCTTTCACATAATCATCTTCGGTACGGATAGAGACCGAATCGACCCGGCACTTCTTGAACGAATCGCTCATCACAGCCTGCCGGCGGTCCCACCATTCCTTGTAGGCCGTACGCACATGGGCGGAAGAACTGTCTATCCATCGTTCCCGTCCGGTTTCGGCATCTTTGATCTTCATCAGCCCGACAGACGGAAGTTCCGTCTCACGGCGGTCATACACCTGAATGGCAACGACGTCATGTTTACGGTTGGCGATCGTCAGTGCATCCTTGAACCCGTCCTTGTCGATAAAGTCGGAGATCAGGAAAGCCGTACAGCGTTTCTTGATCGCGTTGGTCAGATATTTCAGCGCCTGAGCGATATTGGTCTGCTTCTCTTCCGGATGAAAGTCGATCAGTTCGCGAATGATATACAAGATATGTTTCTTTCCCTTCTGGGGAGGAATAAACTTTTCTATCTTGTCGGAGAAAAACACCACACCGATTTTATCGTTGTTCTGGATAGCCGAAAAGGCAAGCGTAGCGGCAATCTCCGTAATGATCTCTTTCTTCATTACATTCACGGAACCAAAATCCCTACTGCCCGACACGTCGATCAGCAACATCACCGTCAGTTCGCGCTCTTCTTCGAACACCTTCACGTATGGGCGGACATAACGTGCCGTCACGTTCCAGTCGATATCGCGGATATCGTCTCCGTATTGGTACTCGCGCACTTCGCTGAACGCCATACCGCGTCCTTTAAACGCAGAATGGTATTGCCCGGCAAAGATATTGCGGGACAGGCCACGAGTCTTTATCTCAATCCGTCGAACTTTCTTTAATAGTTCACTTGTTTCCATCTTGATAATTGAAAATTGATAATTGAAAGTTGAAAATTTCAAATTAACGAAGAATGTAGTTTCAAAGAGTCAGTCCCTTTAATTTTCAATTCTCCATTTTCCATTTTCAATTATTAAGGTACTTCAACCTTGTTCAGAATTTCACTGATCACCTCTTCCGATGTCAGATTGTTTGCTTCCGCCTCGTAACTCAGGCCGATACGGTGGCGCATAACGTCGTGGCATACGGCACGGATATCTTCAGGGATCACGTAGCCTCTGCGTTTGATGAACGCGTATGCGCGGGCTGCCAACGCCAGGTTGATAGAGGCACGGGGAGAAGCGCCGAACGAGATCATATTAGCCAGGTTTGCCAGGCCGTGTTCCTGCGGGAAACGGGTTGCAAAGACGATGTCTACGATATAACGCTCGATCTTTTCGTCCAGATAGACTTCGCGGACAACCTTGCGGGCTTCCAGAATTTCCTCTTTGCTCAGGATTGGTTTGATGTCCGGTTTCACTCCTGAGATATTCTGACGGATGATCAGTTTTTCTTCTTCTTTTTTCGGATAGTTGATGATAACCTTCAGCATGAAACGGTCTACCTGTGCTTCTGGCAGCGGATAAGTACCTTCCTGCTCGATCGGGTTCTGGGTAGCCATTACCAGGAAGGGTTCCGGCAGCTTATAGGTATTCTCGCTAATCGTCACCTGGCGTTCCTGCATCGCTTCCAGAAGTGCACTCTGGACCTTTGCCGGTGCACGGTTGATTTCATCCGCCAATACAAAATTAGCGAAGACCGGTCCTTGTTTAACCATAAATTCTTCGCTTTTCTGACTATAAATCATAGTACCGATAACGTCGGCCGGCAACAAGTCCGGCGTGAACTGGATACGGCTGTATTTCGCATCGATCAATGACGCCAGTGTTTTAATGGCCAAAGTTTTTGCCAACCCCGGCACACCTTCCAGCAGGATATGACCATCTGAAAGCAGACCGATCAATAATGATTCCACCAAATGTTTCTGTCCAACAATTACCTGGTCCATTCCCATCGTAATCATGTTCACAAACGAACTTTTACTTTCGATCCGCTCGTTCAACTCACGAATGTCTACTGTCTGACTCATAGATTTTCTTCAATTATATTGTTACTATTTTTACTTGCTTTTTTTGAGATGCACAAAATTAGAAATGTTAAATTCGTATTCTACACTTTCGCAGTTAAATAATACTAACCTGCTCGGAAGTATTTTGTTTTATTTTACTTAAACGGGAGCGTTTTTATTACAGTTGACCGCTCAGAATCTCCGTCTGGCGGGCCGCAGCTTTCTCTACGGAAGCACGGTCACGGCGATTAATGCCATATAGCTCCGGAGCAGGTACTTCGATAACAGTGCCGATAGGTACATTGTTCGGGTCTTTGATAACAGCTTTATTATATTCATATAGATAGACCCAGAATACCTTACTGCCGTAATAATCCAGTGAGATAAGGGTCAGGCGGCTGCCCGGCTCTATTTTGACACGGGCGATTACTTTAGGTGAAGGTACTTCCGGCTTTGCTTCGGTCGTTTGAGTTGTGACCTGAGTCGTATCTTGTCGCACAGAATCCGCCTGAGCAACACCCATGCGCTTTTTAACCTCTTCCGGTTTGAGCATCCATGATTTATCTTCTTTTGAAGAAACGGTATCGTTTTTTAAAACAGGAGTTTCCTTTTTACCTTCGAAGAAATGGCTCCGATTCAGATAAAGACAGACATTAAAGGCAATCAAAAAGAGTACAAATACGCAGATTGCCACATTCCGTTTTGTACGGGACTTACCCGCGCCTGACGCAGGATCGCAAAGTGGCTTCCTGTCATCCGCATCGTCTGTTTTCTCGCGATCCCGCATCGAGTGCAGGAACGGGGCAGCCGGTTCCTCAAGAGAGCTATCAGGTTGCTCGACAGGGACAGGATCCTGCGAAACATCTTTTTCCTGTGGCAAACGTTCTTCTTCGGGTACCACCTCTTCCACCGATTCGTCTTCCGCCTCCTTTTCTTCCGGTCCGTCTGCACTCACGTCCATATCGGAAAAATCGATATTCTCATCCAATTCAGTTGTCTCAAAGAAAGAAAAAGGTTTGTTGACAAGTTCACGCAAATCCTTATCCGGAAGGAAAGAAAACTTATAATGTTCCGGAATCACAAAACGCTCACCCGTATTTACATGGATGCTTTCACGTTTCTCTACAGGTATGATTTTAAACGTACCGAGTCCTTTCACCTTCACTATCTTATCGACATAGACGCCTTCCGAAACAACTGCTATAAATTCTCTCAGAAAGCGTTCGGTACTGTTCTTGTCCTTCCCTGTATATTCGGCTAACAAACCAGCCAAATCCTGTATTGTCAGCCGGTTATTCATGTCCACTCAATTCTTTAAGTTTATTCTTTACTGTCGTTCCCGGCTTGAATACCGGGACAAGTTTGGGAGGAACCAGATAACGCTTACCGTTCGCAGGATTGACAGAGATACGTTCCGCTTTCTTTTTCACTTCAAACTGGCCGAATCCTTGCAGGTAAACAATGTCGTTATCTACTAAACGGGAACTGACTACAGAACTTAAAACAGAAAGTGTATCGGTAACTTCCTGTGCAGTCCATCCCATACGAGAGGCAAGTTCGGTAATCAGTTCCTTATTCTTCATATCCGCATCCATTAATAGATTATGCAGCTATATTAGTTATTTTTTCGTAAACCGGCAAACTTCTTTGCAGTTTTTATATCATATTAAAGCACTTTTCCGTACAAATCAAAGGCTTGAGCGTCTTCTATTTGTACGTTATAGAATTGTCCGGGAGTCAGCACCTTTTCTTTGGTAACAAGAATCTCAGGATCGACCTCCGGCGAATCGAATTCCGTACGGCCTACATAAAAATCCTCTTCTTCACGGTCGATTATGACTTTAAACACTTTTCCGATCTTGGATGCATTTATATCTGCCGAAATACCTTCCTGAATACGCATCAAATAATCCAGACGATCTTGTTTGACCTCCGGATCGATATCATCGGCATAATGCTTAAAGGAATAGGTTCCTTCTTCGTGGCTATAGGCAAAAGCTCCCATACGCTCGAAGCGGACATCTTTCACAAAGGCTACCAGCTCTTCAAAATCCTGCTCAGTTTCACCCGGATGGCCCACCATCAAGGTCGTCCGTAAATGGATACCGGGAACTTCCTCACGCATCCGCCGTATCAACGCATAGGTTTCTTCTTTCGTGATGTTCCGTCGCATTTTTGCAAGCATCGGATCGCTGATATGCTGCAACGCGATGTCCATATATTTGCAGACATTATCGCGTTCACGCATAACCTGCAGTAAGTCGTATGGAAAATGGGAAGGATAGCCGTAATGCAGGCGAATCCATTCCACACCCGGAATATCGGAGATACGTTCTATCAATTCGGGCAGCGCATAACGTTTATACAGGTCAAGACCGTAATAAGTCAGATCCTGCGCAATCACCTGGAACTCTTTCACACCCTGCTCCACCAACAAGCGGACTTCCCGCTCGATATCTTCCATCGGAATGGACTGATAATGTCCCGTACTGATCGGAATAGCACAATAGGAACAGGTACGGTTACATCCTTCCGCAATCTTCAGATAGGCATAATGCCGGGGCGTTGTCAGCACACGGTCGGAAGCCAGTTCGCGATGATAGGATTTACCCAGATCGTTCAACAGTTCTTTCCAGTTAAACTTCCCGTAGAAATGATCGACCTCCGGGAGTTCGTCTTCCAGGTCTTTCTGGAAGCGTTCGGACAGGCATCCCATCACGAAGAGTTTACCGATCTTTCCTTTCTTCTTCGCTTCGCCCAGGTCAAGGATCATATCGATCGACTCTTCCTGCGCGTCGCCGATAAAGCCGCAAGTGTTTACGACTACGATTTCACCGTTAATTTTATGAGGATCGTGTTCGACGGTATAACCGTTTGCCACGAATTGACGCATAAGTTGCTCTGAATCCACAAGGTTTTTCGAACAACCCAGTGTTATGATATCGACTTTATTTTTTCGCATATTTATTCTCCGAAGAGGGAGTTTACAAATTCTTTCCTGTTGAATACCTGCAAGTCTTCTATGCCTTCGCCCAAACCGATGTATTTAACTGGGATGCGGAAATGATCTGAAATACCGATCACGACACCGCCTTTGGCAGTCCCGTCCAACTTGGTAACAGCCAAAGCATTCACTTCAGTTGCCGCCGTAAACTGCTTGGCCTGCTCAAACGCATTCTGTCCGGTAGAGCCGTCCAGCACCAACAATACTTCGTGGGGAGCATCCGGAATCACTTTTTTCATCACGTTCTTGATCTTGGTCAGCTCGTTCATCAGGTTGATCTTGTTATGCAAACGGCCGGCTGTGTCGATAATGACAACATCAGCACCATTCGCCTTCGCAGAGCTCAGCGTATCGAATGCCACAGAAGCCGGGTCCGATCCCATTTTCTGTTTCACGATAGGCACTCCTACCCGTTCGCTCCAAATCACCAATTGCTCGACGGCTGCCGCACGGAATGTATCAGCCGCTCCGAGGTAAACATTCTTTCCGGCTTTCTTGAACTGATAAGCCAGCTTGCCGATCGTAGTGGTTTTGCCTACACCGTTTACGCCAACGACCATGATGACATACGGTTTCTTATCTTCCGGAACCGTAAATGACTCCAGGTCTTCCGTATGATTTTCAGTCAGCAGGGCGGCAATTTCTTCACGCAGGATAGCAGTCAGCTCGGCAGTTGTCACATACTTATCTCTCGACACACGGTCTTCGATACGGGAAATGATTTTCAGTGTAGTATCTACGCCGACATCGGACGTGATCAAAACCTCTTCCAAATTGTCCAGCACTTCGTCATCCACCTTACTCTTACCGGCGATGGCTCTGGTAATCTTGGAAAATACATTTTCTTTCGTCTTTGATAACCCTTTATCCAGAGTTTCTTTTTTTTCCTTACTGAAAAAGTTAAAAATGCCCATATCTTACTGCTTAATTTATTCCTAATTTGAAACGAGTGCGCTAAATTACTAAATAATTGAGAATTGACAATAAACAACCGACAATTCCTTAACTCATCCGGTTTTTGTAGTCTTCGTAGCCAAACCGGCGATACATAACAAGCGCATCATCCTTGCTCCATAAGGCCAGGGACGGATGCGGGATTCCGTTGAACATCGACGTTTTGACAATGGTATAGTGAATCATATCTTCGAATATCAATTTATCACCAACTTTCAAGGGCTGTTCGAAAGACCAGTCGCCCATATAGTCACCGCTCAGGCAACTGTTACCTCCGATACGATAGGTCGGTTTCCCTTCTACCGGCTCACTGGCTCCGCGGATGGCAGGCTTATAAGGCATTTCCAGGCAATCCGGCATGTGGCAGGTAAACGATGCATCGATAATAGCCGTCTTGATACCATGATTCTCTACAATATCCACGACAGTCGTCAACAGAAAACCGGTTTGCCAGGCAAATGCGCTTCCCGGCTCCATGATGATATCGAGGTTCGGATACCGGGCTTTAAACGACTGCAAAAGACCGATCAGATGCTCCGTGTCATAATCTTTCCGCGTCATCAGGTGTCCGCCTCCCATATTCAACCATTTGATATGCGGCAAGAAACGGCCGAAACGCTTCTCCACCTCTCCCAATGTCTTTTCCAGGTCATAGGAAGACGATTCGCACAGGGTATGGAAATGCAATCCTTCGATACCTTCCGGCAGTTCGTCACCCAGCAAATCACTGATCACGCCCATCCGCGAGCCCGGAGCACAGGGGTTATACAAATCCGTTTCCACATCCGAATATTCGGGATTGATCCGCAAGCCGCACGACACCTTGTTCCCGTTTGCCTGCACCATCGGATAAAACCGCCGGAACTGCGTAAGCGAATTAAACGTCACATGGCTGCTGTATTTCAAGATCGCGGGAAAATCGGCTTCCGTATAAGCCGGCGAATAGGTATGCGCCCGGCTGCCCATTTCTTCAAATGCCAACTGAGCTTCATAGATAGAACTGGCTGTCGAATAGGGAATATATTCACGCACAATCGGAAAGGCTTTCCACATAGCAAATGCCTTAAAAGCCAGGATTATATCAACCCCCGCCCTCTCCTTCACGCTCTTAATCAGTGACAAATTACGGCGGAGCAACTCTTCTTCCATCACATAACAAGGAGATGGTATCCTATTGAAGTCTATCATCCGGTAAATATTTTTCTTTGATTCTGTCGGGCAAAGGTACATAATAAAAAGCGAAAAACAAGAGAAGGGCTTATTGCCTCCTTCCTCCTTATTGTGCTTTTTTCCAAAATACCCGTTAGTCTAAATCGAAATACACAGGCATGAAAATCGATTTTCATACCCATAAAAATGAAATTTCCCGCAGGGGTAATATTTTTTAATAATCTAACACATACTATAACGCTAATTATCAATACTTTGTAAAACAGCCGTTTTTAGAGGGGTTATTGTATGCTTTAACATTTAAAAATGGATATTCTCTCCATTTATCCTCCACAATACCGGAAGCAAGAAGGCAAACGGCCTCCCAAAAGCCTCTTTTCTCTTCATTAACAATTATTACCGCAAAACAAACACCTTTATCTACTAAAATAAAGTAGATTTGCGAAAAGATAGTAATCTGAAATTCAAAAAAAAAGAACAACAAGGAAATGGAAAGACTGACATCACAGGAAGAAAGCATTATGTTATACATCTGGAAACTGGGACCGTGTTTCATCCGTGACATACTGAACGAAATGCCAGAACCTCGCCCACCCTATACCAGCGTGGCATCGGTTGTACGCAACCTGGAAAAGAAGAAATATGTCACTCCGAAGAAATTCGGAACGATCACACAGTTTTTTCCCCGGGTGAAAGAGGCGGATTACAAGCGTACCTTCATGTCAAATGTTGTCCGCGATTATTTTACCGGTTCTTACAAAGAAATGGTTTCATTCTTTGTACACGATCGCAAACTGTCCAAAAGCGACCTGCAAGACCTGATGGATCAGATCGAGAAAGAAGAATAATTAACACAAATGGAATCAGCATGATAACTCCGGTACTCATTTATTTTCTGAAAGTTAATTTAGCATTGGCGCTCTTATATATTTGCTATCACCTCCTATTCCGTAAAGACACATTCTTCCGGCTGCGCAGAGGTGTATTATTGTCGATTTATATCATTGCATTCCTGTATCCTCTACCGGATTTAAGCAGTTGGTTGGCAACCCAGACAAGCGTGGCGGATATAATCGACATTTATTCTGTTTTGCTGCCTAAAGAGAGCGTAACAATACCCAATCACGAAATCGCCGCGACCATCGATTGGAAAGAGACCGGGCTTATGGCTATGCAATCAATCTGGCTGGCAGGAATAAGCATTTTGCTATTCAGATGCCTGGCTGAACTATTCACAGTCTGCCGACTATACCGGAAATGCCGGAAAGTGACATTAAACGGCATCCGGATCTGCCTCTTCCCTGAAGTGGAATGTCCCTACTCTTTCTTCAAATGGATCTTTATCCCGTCTTCCCAAGATTGCGGGGAAAAGCTCGATGACATTCTGATACACGAACACACACATGTCCGACAATGGCATTCGGCTGACATGCTTATAAGTGAGATCGTCTGTATCATTTGCTGGATTAACCCGGTTGCCTGGATGTTAAAGAAAGGAATCAGTATAAACCATGAATTTATTGCAGATGAACAGGTTATACTTTCCGGGTTTAACAAAAAAGAATACCAGTATCACCTGATCGGAATGGAGCATCCCAATCAGGCTATAGCTAATTTATATAATAATTTCAGTATCCTACCACTAAAAAAGAGAATCACGATGTTAAACAAAAAAAGAACAAACAATGCCGGAAAAGTAAAGTATCTGGCACTGATCCCAATGGCCGCCGGCCTGTTGTTGCTCAATAATATTGACGCAATGGCACGGGTATTGAATGAAAATGTCACAGATGTTATCCTGTTGCCGGCTTCTGAAACTACTGTTTCCGAAAGAGGAATAACAGATCCGCTTCCTCCCGATAATAATAAGGTCTATGAGGAATGCGATATTGCGCCGGAGTTTCCTGGCGGAGAAGGAGCTTTATTACAATACCTTTCTAAAAACATAAACTATCCGGTAGAAGCCCAAAGATTAGGGAAACAAGGGATAGTCAATACCTCATTCGTTATTGAAAAAGATGGAAAGATTACAAATGCCAGAATAGAACAACCTTTATATCCTGCACTGGATAAAGAATCGTTACGAGTGGTCAATTCCATGCCGAAATGGACACCTGGAAAGATGAAAAACGGAACCATTGTCCGGGTAAAACTGACCATTCCGATAACCTACCGGTTGCAATAAGTTACAAGTATTCCCTTTACCTGATTTATTCTAATATGGTCAGGCGGGCAAATTTCAAAAGCAGTTGTTTCTGGCCGAAATGGGTAAACGAAACGGTTGCTTTTGCATTGCCTCCGTCCCCTTCTATTGCAATGACTTCACCTTCACCAAAGCGATCATGCCGGACTTTGGCTCCCACATGCAAGCCCGAAAGATCGGAAGCCGGAGTCGAAGAAGGAGAAGCTACAGCAGCTGTTTCCACCTTTGTCAGACGCGATTGCCGTTGCACGGCTTGGGCAACCGGAGAGACATACGTTTCCTCTTCCACAGCTTTCGGTTGCTGGAAAGCAGATGCAAAAGCAGACGGACGTCGGGAACATTTAGGGATAGTGGGCGAATCAGTAGTTTTAAAATCCGCCCCTGTATGCAGATATTTGGCATCGATGTCTTTTAAGAAACGACTCGGCGAGCACATCGCACTCTGTCCATTCCGGTAACGGCTCTTGGCATAAGTCAACATGCAGTTTTCTTCCGCACGGGTGATAGCGACATAAAAGAGGCGGCGTTCTTCCTCAATCGCCCTCGGATTGTCTTTCGACATAGCCGACGGGAACAGGTCTTCTTCCAGACCGACAACAAAAACATTCCTGAACTCCAACCCCTTGGCGGCATGCACCGTCATCATCGTCACTTTGTTTGCCTGTTCGTCTTTATCGTTATCCTGATCCGTCAACAAAGAGACTTCAGACAAGAAATCGGACAGCGACACATGTTCCTCCCCTTCTTCACGTCGTATCTCACAGAACTCGGCGATACCTTTCAGCAGTTCCTGCAAGTTTTCCTGCTTGCTGATCCCTTCAACCGACCGGTCCTGAAACAAAGAGCTCACAATACCGCTCTCTTTGACCACCGCAGAGGCCATTTCTTCGGCCGACATTTTATCGTTCCTTTCGATAAAACCAACGATCATTTCCCGGAAATCGCTTAGTTTCTTTGCCGTACCGTTATTGATCTGCAAGGCATATCCGACCGGATCACTCAATACAGCCCACAGACTGACATTGTGTTCGGTCGCAGCCGCTGTCAGCTTGCCCAGGGTCGTCTCCCCTATCCCGCGCGCCGGATAGTTTATGACCCGTTTAAACGCTTCCTCATCGTGCGGGTTAATGATCAGGCGCAGATAAGAGATGACGTCCTTCACCTCCTTACGCTGGTAGAAAGACAGACCGCCGTATATCTTATAAGGGATTCCCCGTTTACGCAACGCCTCTTCGAGGATACGCGACTGGGCATTGGTGCGATACAGGATAGCGAAATCGGAATAATTGTAGTTACGCACGCACATCTCGTTGATTTTACCGGCGACTGCATATCCTTCCTCATAATCGGAATAAGAGGCTAAAACGGCGACTTTGTTGCCTTCCTCCTTTTCCGAATAAACAGTTTTCTGAATCTGTTTCGTATTCTTATGAATCAGGCTGTTTGCTGCATTTACTATATTCTGCGTAGAGCGGTAATTGCGTTCCAACTTGAAGATCCGGCAACCCGGATACTGGTTCTTGAACTGCAGGATATTATCGATATTCGCCCCGCGGAACGAATAGATACTCTGCGCGTCATCCCCGACGACACAGATGCGGCGATGTTCTTCACATAAACGTTGCACGATCAGATGCTGGGCAAAGTTCGTATCCTGATACTCGTCGACCAGTACGAAACGGAAAAAGTTCCTGTACTTCTCCAACACATCCGGATGATCACGAAACAGGATATTCGTCTGCAACAGCAAATCGTCGAAATCCATTGCTCCGGCCTGCAGACAGCGGTTCTGATAGCGTTTGTATATCTCGCGCAACAGGGGGACTTTGGAATCCATGTCATGTTGCACCAACTCTTTATTCTGTTCGTATGCCTTCCAAGTGACAAGTGCATTTTTCGCATTCGAGATACGGCTTTGTATCATTCCCGGCCGATAGACCTTATCGTCGAGTTGCATTTCCTTCATGATGGAACGGAGCAGGCTTTTGGAGTCGGTTGCATCGTAAATGGTAAAGTTTGACGGATAGCCGATATGTTCCGCTTCATTCCTCAGAATACGGGAGAAGAGGGAATGGAACGTCCCCATCCATAACCGGCGCGCCGTCTGTTCGTCCGTCAAGGCAGCGATACGTTCTTTCATCTCGCGCGCCGCCTTATTGGTAAATGTAAGTGCCAGAATGCTCCAGGGCGGTAATCCCTGTTGCAGTAAATAGGCTATTTTATAAGTCAGCACGCGCGTTTTTCCCGATCCCGCTCCTGCGACCACAAGTGAAGGGCCATCCGTATAGACAACCGCTTCGCGCTGACTTTCATTCAATTGTTTCAGATATTCTTCCACGTGTCTTGCATATTTAAAGACACAAAGGTACGATTTTTTATTTATCCTTTCCAGCCAGGTCATCATTCTCGATAGTGCGTGCCGCCTTCCGGACTTTTTCTTTCAGATTACCAAAACTATAGCTTAGCATGATACCGAATGTCCGTCCGAACCTCTTTGTCTTTTGCCGGGATTCAAAATCAGCAAAAGACTCTTTGCTTCTCGCCACATGGTAAGATTCCGCAAAATCCTGTCCGCGCAAGGCAATCGTCAGTTTGTCGTTCAGGAACGTTTTCCCCAGATAGCAGCTATAGAAATAATAGGTTTCCGGCACCCGCCCGATGCTGATCTCCGGACGCATGACACCGGACGAAAGGACAAACCGCCAGCCAGCTCCTAACTTCTGGCTGATATTGGCAAAGACAGATCCGCTGAAACCGGAATTACCGCCTTCCGAAAAATACGCCTCATACTTCTTCACCGGATGATAATCGAGATATTGAAAGATTGCATTCAAAGAAACGGATGTCTTGGGAGTCGGGTTATATCCCATATATAATGTAAGAGCGCCTGCATCGAATTTCTCCAGATTCGCATACGTCCTGTTCAACACGCCTTCTTCGTCGAGAAACTGATACGCACTGATCGTACCGTTTCCCCGGGAATAGAGCGCTGTTGCCTGCACATTCAGCTTCGACCCGAAATAGCTGTACGACAAATTAACACGGTGGTTCTTCTCGGCAACCAGCTCCGGATTTCCATACCTGATGCTGGTTCCGGATATCAGCACATAAGGATTCAGGTAACCGATTCCCGGCCGGCGTAAACGGATATTATAGGCAAGACGCAACTGCTGCCGGTCACCCATTTTATACAAAGCTGACAGTGAAGGCACCCAATTTGTCGCCCGGTAATCGAAGTCCGTGCCGTTTCCCTGTTTATAGTTCACATCCTGCCAGGAATGTTCCATTCTCAACCCGCTGTTCATACTCCATTTGCCATAGGAAAGCGTATAACCGGCATAAGCAGCCATAATATTCTGTATGTGCTCATATTCAATCTCCGGCTGAAAGTCGGCAGGAAGCCAGCTCTCTGATACCTGATTTTTCTTTTCGGACAACGCCTCGCTCCTGTTGCTGCGGCGGATGTATTTCAGACCGCCTTCCAGACGATGCTTATCACTAAAAGGATTTACATAATCCAGTTGCAGCGTGTGTTCCCGCCCATTGGCCTGGTTGACCTGGCGGTTGAAGGCATGCAGGTATTGAAGAGAGGGCGAATCTCCCTTTTTATCCGTAATATCCAGATACTGCGTGACGTCATCCGGCATATAATCATACTGCCAGGAAGCTGTCAACATCTCCTCCTTATTTCGTTTGAAAAGATGCTGAAAGTCGACTTTAACCGAACTGTTTCCCCATTTCTCCTGCTCGTCTGAAACCTGATTATAAGCATAGACAGGACGAGTCCCAGAGTCTTGCATATCATAGCGGCTATGGGAAGTGACATCGTTTCGCGCAATATTCAAGGAAGCCGAGACTGCCACCAGATTCAACGAATCGATTTCATAGCTGGCTTCCAGTCCTCCGAAGTGTCCCGGAGTTTTCTCTCTGGTGGACGATAAGACCCGCAGATAAGATTCTTCCGGCGTGTTGGGCTGGTACCGGTTATAATCCGACTCCATCTTCATCCGGTAGTCACTGAAAGAATAATTGGCCGAAAGCGATAACTTCCCGTATTTCATTGTGCCATAGCCGCCAAACATCCGTACCTGGTTCATCACCAAAGCCTGCAAACTGGCATTATAGCCTTCGAAATCCGAATTCTTTGTCACAATATTCAATATACCGCTTACCCCTTCGGCGTCATACCTGGCCCCGGGATCGGTTATCACCTCGATCTTTTTAATCGTTCCGGCGGGAATACTGCGCAAGACTTCTTTCGGGTTGTTGGACAGGATATTCGAGGGCTTCCCATTCATATAGATACGGAAACTGCTGCTACCGTTGACCTTCACATTGTCATCTCCATCGACTGTCACCATCGGAACCTTGCGAAGCATTTCGAGAAGCGTATTCGTTTTGGAGTCCGGATCGTCGGCCACGTTATAGGATGTCTTATCCACCTCTGCCTTTACCAGCGGTTTAGAAGCGACAACACTGATCTCCGGAAGCGAATCGAGCAACGACGGCTGAATATTCAGTGAATCGGTAGCAAACACCTTCAATTCATATTTCTTTTTCTCCTGTCCTGCTATTCCTGTTATGAAGAGGCAGGCAACAAATAAATACAATAATTTTTTCATCTGATCTTTTCAACTTTAAATAACAGGGGCAAAAGTAGACCTTCCACCAGGCGACATCATAAATAAAAGCCATACAACTGCCTGACATTTATCTGACAAATCCATGACATCCGGTTATTCAGCCTTTTCCGGGCGATTTTGGACATTTAAGGACATCACTTTCTATAATAATTCCTTACCTTCGAACGTTAGTTTTATTAAATGATGCATACAGAAAAAACGATGAACACACGATTAACAGCCAATTTATCCCTCTTATTCACAATCGTCATGCTGGCACTCTCGTTCAGCTTTGGCTTCCACAACTATACCCAGACGCAACGGGCGATCATCAGCGATCTGAACCAGGCCCTACAACAAACCATCATGCAAAACACCCATCTGTGGATGAGCCAGGACAGTCTCCGGACCTACTCGCACTTATCCTCTTTATTCGGGAATCCGGTATCCATCGAAAGCTACAACCAGGAATTTGCGGAAGCACTCAGCTTCACCGAACTGAAAAAAGAGAAAACAGGACTGATTATCCAGGTCAAGAACAAAAAGGAGGCGACTAACCCGCAACCGGTTACAGGCAAGGAGCTGTCCGGCCATTATCTGGCAAGCGATACGGTCATCTGGCTGTCGGCACAGGTTCCGGCAGAAGATTCGCCGCAAAACAACCTGGGTATCTCTTTCCAGGGTTACGCAAACTGTTCGCCGTTAGAAACACTCAACCTGATGAATAAAACATGGCCGGTCATCTTTCTGCTGTTGGCCATTGTTTTTGGCGGAACGGCCTTTTTCCAACTCCATCGCAAAGAAGAAAAAGAAACAGCAGAGAATACCGACGAACGTGAAATCTCATACGGAAACCTGACCCTATCCTGTAGCAAAAATTATTTCTATAAAGAGAACAAAGACAAACTGAAACTCACTCCCCAGCAATATTCATTAATGGAGATGTTCTATTTGTCATCGACACATATCCTGGCGCGGACTGAAATCTGCGAGACTTTATGGCCGGGAAAGATCAACGCAGACGAGACACTAAACACCCTTATCCGCAGGCTCCGGCCTCTTATCGAAGAAAACACGAACCTGAAAATCACAACCGACCGGGGACGCGCCTATATACTGGAATTGCAAAGTACAAGCGCTTCATAATCAAAAGTAATTTTAATAGTTTGCATAAAGCAGCTTTACTCTTTTTTTCATAGCTTTGCTCCAAACAAATTTTATCAAATAATGAAAAAGAGAGTGCTAAGTTTATTGCTGGCTGCCGGCCTTACCCTTCCGGCGCTGGCGCAAAAGGAGTATGTTCCCTCCCCGGAGAACGTACAAGCAAGAAAAGAGTTTCAGGATAACAAATTCGGTATTTTCCTCCACTACGGCATCTACAGCATGCTGGCGGACGGCGAATGGGTTATGACAAACAAGAACCTCAATTATAAAGAGTATGCCAAATTAGCGGGAGGATTCTATCCTTCCAGATTCAATGCCGCCGAATGGGTAGCAGCGATCAAGGCATCCGGTGCCAAGTATATTTGTTTCACAACCCGCCATCACGACGGTTTCTCGATGTTCGATAGCAAATACACTGACTACAACATAGTGAAAGCAACCCCTTTCAAACGGGATATTGTCAAGGAACTGGCGGATGAATGCCATAAGCAAGGCATCAAAATCCATTTCTACTATTCCCATATCGACTGGTACCGGGATGACTATTACCCGCTCGGACGAACCGGCCATGGAACAGGACGCACGACACACGGAGAGTGGAAAACCTATTACCAGTTTATGAATAACCAACTGACGGAACTGCTGACCAACTACGGTCCGATAGGCGCCATCTGGTTTGACGGCTGGTGGGACCAGGATCAGAATCCGGGCTTCGACTGGCAACTGCCCGAACAGTATGCCATGATACATAAACTGCAACCGGCCTGCCTGATCGGGAACAACCACCACCAGACACCTTTTCCCGGCGAAGACATACAGATCTTCGAACGCGACCTGCCCGGAGAAAACAATGCCGGCCTTTCAGGACAGAAAGTCAGCCCGCTCCCGCTGGAAACCTGCGAAACGATGAACGGCATGTGGGGATATAAGATCACCGACCAGGATTACAAATCGACAAAGACACTGATCCATTATCTGGTGAAAGCCGCCGGAATGAATGCGAACCTGCTGATGAACATCGGCCCGCAACCCAACGGTGAACTGCCTGCCACTTCTATCGAACGCTTGAAAGAAATGGGAGAATGGATGAAGACATACAGCGAAACGATCTACGGGACTCGTGGCGGTATCGTCCCACCCCACGACTGGGGCGTGACGACACAGAAAGGCAACAAACTATATGTCCACATCCTGAACCTGCAAGACAAAGGCCTATTCCTGCCTATCACAGACCAAAAGATCAAGAAAGCAGTCATGTTCAAAGATAAGACACCTGTCAAGTTTACGCAAGACAAGCAAGGCGTTGTCCTGAAACTGGCAGAAGTACCGGCAGACATCGACTATGTGATAGAACTGGATCTGTAAAACAGAATATTCTTTTATTGATTATACGGTTTATAAGGCGAATACATCACATTCAGCGTCTTGGGCAGCCATACCCGGTAACGCAGTGTCTTGTCCCAGGTATTACCGGCTGATGCAAAATCGCAGAAATGAATCTGTTTGGGGGCGCGATCACTTTCAAGATCCGTCCCCAACACCATCGGGGCCGTAAAAGCCAACCAGGCAAAGCCGGGTGCTGCCACAGGAGTCAGTTCGACATACCCGTCTTTGCTGACGATAATAGACGTTTCATCAACAAAGCCATCCCCGAAACGGCTATCGCGAGCCAGGACGACAGGGCCCCGGACAATGGCCTGCGCCTGATTTTTCTCCACCAGACGGGCACGCAGATCCAGCTCGATGCTTATCCGGTCGCCCTTCTTCCATTTGCGGTTGAGAGGCAGATACGCCCCTTGCAGAACACCGCTTTCCGGCTGTCCATTCACAGAAACCGCCGCCATCTTACTCCATGCCGGAATACGCAAAGCAATCGTAAAAGCCGCTTCTTTAGCAGGATTGACTTCTATATCGATCCGGTCTGTAGCCGGGTAATCCGTGATTTGCTTCAATTGGACCGATTTCTTACCGGCCAGAACCAGGTTGGCTTCAGAAGGAGCATAAAAATTGATATGTACACAATCGTCCTGAACCTGATAAGCAAATTGCGGAATCATGGCAAAGGCACGCGGCCCGTTCGCATTACAGCAATTAATATGCATCCCGCACTGTTCTTCTCCTTCATGGCGCCAACCTTCCAGCGGGCTGTACTTTGCAATCTGGGAGGCATCCGCCTTCAACGAAGCCATCAATGCATTATAAATGGCCGTCTCCATATAATCGGCATACAAAGAATTACCCGTAACCCCCAATAAACGGTTACAAAGCTGCATCCAGGTGAAAGTCACACAAGTCTCCATCGTATGGTAGGTAGGCTGCGTCTGCCGCTCCTCTCCTCCGTACCAACACTCAAAGGCACTGCCCGAGCCGGCGACATTAATCTCTTCCCGGATAATATGCCCGACTGTTTTTTCCACCACGGAAAGATAGAGCGGATTGCCTGTCACTTTGTATAGTTCCAGCAAACCTTCGTAGCAGGACATCATTTCGTAAGCCTTCTGCCCGTTTTCACGCGAAAACCAGGTTTCAGGATGCGGGAAACGGTTGGCAACGGGAATATCGGCGATAGCTTTGCTGATCAACTGCGGACCTCCGGCTGTTTCCCATTGTCCGACAATATATTTGGCAAAATCGAGATAGCGCGCCTCTTTTGTCCAGTTATACAAGTACATCACCGGTTCCAGAATGGAAGAACTCGGCATGCCGACATAATTTCCTGTCGAGACGATATCGACTTTACCGGGACCAACCTGTGTCATCAAATGGTCGACCACTTTACAGGCCGCATCCAACGCCTTCTTATCGCCCGAAAGATCATACCAGGCGATCAAACCTAAAGAGGTATATTTACGTCCCCATACATCCCATTGCTGCAACTGATATTCCGGTGCATAGTTACCGATATATCCGTTTGGCAACTGGGTTGCCATCAAAGACTCCGCAGCATTCTTTATGATCTGATACAGTTCGGGATCCTGGTTATACCGGTAAGACGCGATTGCCCCTTGTATCCATTTACCCCAGAACTCGCTCTGCCAACGCGACTTTTCATCCTGATGCCGGAAAGGTTCGACCAAATGATCCACATCCTGTGCTTTCACACGATGTGCGATACAATCATCTATGCGGGTTCCGACATAACCGGATATTTTAACCTGTTTTACAGAAGGGTTATTGGCTATTTGCGCTACGCCTGCCATAGAACAGGAACAAGCCAACAGGATAGAAATTGTTTTTACGCTGGACAAGATATTCATAATAAACGGATTTAAGAATTACGAAAGCAAAAATAAAAAGTAATCGACAAAGATTTAGTTACAAAATTGACAGAATACCTGCTATTTATGACAATTGATTTTCAAGATAGCCCTATTATCAGTCAAGGGTAGGAATTATAATGTTTCCAGGTAAAATCACGCTTTCTGTTGCGCTTCTTATCCCGCTCGCTTTTCCAGAAGACGGAACGCAGCAGATCTTCCATTGAGAAATCGACAGTAAGCGTTGCTCCTACCGATCCTCGCCGTTGTCCATCCTTTACTTCAGGCAGAAAGAGGTTCTGAGCACCTGCTTTTCCATAAAGAGGCAGCTTTCCAAACCGTATCCGATCGCGTATGACCAACGACTTAAGCGGTTTATATACGATTCCCCGGATATGCATACCAGCTGCATCGACTGGATACAGCCAGAAGACAGTCGGAGGAATCGAATCCAGTTCCAACGTCCGCCGGAGGGTATCAGCTTTTATATATTCCGAGAAATCTTTCAAAACAGGCAGTTCCGAAGGAACATATTCCAAAGGTTGTCCTGTGTTAATCAACGTCCCCTCCTCGATCGCCTTCAGGTATTCCGGATTAATCCGTATAGAATCTTTACCTGCCAACATCTCGGACACCCAAATCGAATCTTTCTGTAACGTATTTTGGGCAAAGAGAACTGCCGGATACAGAACAAGAAATAAAAGGATCAGCCAACATCTGCACATATCATCTTCTTTTTTATTAAGACAAAAGAAAAATCAAATCTCCCTATCGGGAAGTTCATTAAAATCCTTCAAGTATCTTAAAGAATCGATATCAACCTTATTACACTTTTATTTATTCTGCCATAATACGCAGATTTTATTATCTTTGGATGCAGAAAAGACGACATAATGCAACATTTACAATAAACATATATACATTATGAAAAAAGACAAGATAAGCAAACTGATTTTCGGATGCATGGTATATGCATCGATACTTTCTTTTCCGGGACAAACAGGCACCGCACAGGAATTACCCCGCGCAGCAACCCCAAAGACGATGGCGAAGGCAATGGATAACTATCTGAAAGATGTGGAAAACTCCAAGCAGGACCTGCACAGCATCATGGTTCTCCAACACGGCAAAGTCATTGCTGCAAAATGGATGGGCGAAGGCGACGAAAACAAACCGCACGTCTTAAACTCCGTCAGTAAAACCTTTACGGCAACAGCCATCGGTTTCGCCGTTGCCGAAGGGAAACTGAAAGTGACCGATAAGGTTATCTCCTTCTTTCCCGATAAACTCCCGACAGAAATCAGCCCGAATCTGAAAGAGATGGAGATCCGCCACCTGCTTACCATGTCGTGCGGGCACGATGCCGATCCGACCGGCCAGGTTCGCAAACAAGAAGGAACAGACTGGGTTCAAGGCTTTCTGGCCATACCTGTCGTACATGAACCCGGTACATTTTTTGTATATAACAGCCTCGGTACCTATATGCTTTCCGCCATCGTCCAGAAAGTGACCGGACAGAAAGTGATCGACTACCTCACTCCCCGCCTTTTCCAACCATTGGGAATCACAGGCGCTTCCTGGGAAGAAAGCCCGCAGGGCATCGATTGCGGAGGCTGGGGACTGTATCTTAAAACCGAAGACCTGGCAAAGATGGGGCAACTCTTCCTGCAAAAAGGGAAATGGAACGGCAAGCAATTGCTACCGGAATCCTGGATCGAAGAAGCCACAACCTCCAAAATAGCCTCCTTGCCTGCCGGAATGCGGCCGGAAAATCTGACAATGAAACCCCAGGACAGCGATTGGTTACAGGGATACGGCTATCAGATGTGGCGTTGCCGTCATAACGGATTCCGGGCAGATGGCGCAGCAGGCCAATACATTATCGTATTACCCGAAAAAGATGCCGTCATCGTAACAACCGCCAACATCAACGACATGCAAGCGGAAATCAACCTGATCTGGAAACATATACTGCCGGCATTATAAAGGCCAAACCGCACTTCTATTCCATAATAACCACCACCGGATTATCCTCCTCGCCCACTTTCTTCAGGACAGAGACTGCGGCGGGGAGATCGGCTTTGCCGGCATTGTCCTCAAACCACTGGACCACCTCTTCGGAGGGGAGCAGGGCGGCAAATTCGCCGGCGGAAGAGATCGAGATCGGTTGCAGGGAAAGGAAACCGTTCAGGTCATCGGCGATCTTTTCTTCGAAAGGATATACTTTCACCGTCCCGTCCGCCTTCCGGTAAAGGGCATTATAGGTTTTACCCTTGTCGGTATAGACATTCGTCATGAAGCGGAACAGGATGACGTCCGCGTTCTCCATGAACTTCGTCGGATAGATCGCATCTTTCTTGTCGTCGAACCGCTCGTTGTAAGTCCAGGCATGCGCACCGGGGTCCAGCACACGCACCGGCCGCAACTCCTTGTCGGCCGAAACCTGATAGATCGTATCGTTGAACGCCTGCCTGAAATAAAGTTCGCCATCGTTATGCCAGAAGCAAGCGTTGCCGAGCGACGTGATAGAAGAACGGTTGTCCTTATATTTGATGATAAGTACCCCGTCGCCCCCATCCCTGAGGACGGAAATAGCGGCAATATCCTCCGGCGCAACAGCCTTTTCGCCCTGCATGTCTATCGGCAACCACCGGTCACTGACAATCTCATCGCCACGAAACAGGGCGAGGCGCGCCGGCACACTGTCGGTAGCCGAATAATAGCCGGCGATAAGGTCAGCCCCCAGATAATCGAAGGAAGCAACCGCCGGAAATGCAGGAGCGGCAATCGGCGGCGTCCAGATATGGTCGAAACGGCCATCCGCCCCGTAGGCAACCATCTTGCCGTTCCAACCGGGGAAAAAGAGTTTGTCGGTACCGGGATTCTGCCACCCGCCATGCACCGTCGAATAGCCCTCGGGATCTTCGCCCACATGGCCGATGCTGCGGATAAACCGCCCGGTCTGTTTGTCGAACAACTGGCAAAGATTACGCCCGGAGGTCACCACGATCCAGTCGTTCAGGACGACGGCCCAGGCCCCTTGCCCCACGAGAACGCTGTCTGTCGTCTCCAACGGGACATAGCGTATCTTCTTGAAACAGTCCGATGTCTTCAACTCGGTTTGTTGGTCGAAAGCGGCTCCCAAAGGGATGACCTCCAACTTTCCTTCTTCCGTTTTATCCCCGCTGCAAGCGCCCAGGAAAAGGCAAGCCATGACGGCTGCCTGATACAGATAACTCTTATTCATATTCTTTCTTCAAGGTTATTTCGATTACACCTCTGCCCGCATATTTATCACCGTATTTCTTCGAGACTGATTCATCTTTTATAATAGACATCACCTTAACCCTGTCGGGATTAATTTCATCGAGCTTGTCATAAGGGATCTCCTTGCCGTCGACAAGGACAATCGGGTCCGGCGCCGGATGTGAGCCAGGACCAGGGGCGGGACGCAGTTTGACGCCTTCCAGTCTACGGAACCGGATATTATCTATCGTGCCGTGAAGTGCGTTTTCAGGCCGTGCATCAGATATCTTTTTCGTCGTTACAAGTATCACGCCGTGCTGCCCCTTTGTTCCGTAGAGTTTAATGCTTTGCATATCTTTCAGAACGGAAATGCTGCTGATCGAAGACGGATCAAGCGTCTTCGAATCAAAATCCGGCATCTCCACACCGTCGATGACAAAGAGCGGACGGGGAACCAGCGAGTCTACCACTACAACATTTGTCGGCATATCGCCATAGCCCACCACACGGACAGTGTCTTGCGGCACTGACTCTTCCCGCGCCTGACGCGGGATAACAGGAGCAGCCTCTATGACAGGATCGGCCTCCGTCACAGGAAGAAATTCCGGGACGTTGACCGCCGAGATCTTTTCCAAAGAGCGCGAGATTTCAGGACGGGCAAACGCCGCCACCGCAACAGCGGCAAGGGGCAGGACGTAGAGGTACTTCAGCCGTGCCCAGGGATTTGATTTTTGTTTTAGCATCATGGCAATTCGTTTTTTAAGTTTACTGTGGTTAAAGCTGTTGGCCATCGAGGTGAAACGCTGCGAGCCGACCGCTTTTTTGATTAATAACAACTGATAATGCCGGGTATCCACGCCGTGGAGGATGACAGCCTCGTCCGCCTCGAACTCGTGCACGTTCTGCAACTCCTGTTTCAGCAGCCAGGCGGCGGGATTGAACCAGTGCAGGACGACGCAGGCGCCTGCCAGCCACATGTCCAGCGAGTGCCATGCCTCGATATGCGCCCGTTCGTGCGTCACGATCTCCGCCCCGCTCTCCTCCATGTCGATGCGCGAGATGACGATGTAGCGCATCCAGCTGAACGGGCTGACCGGCCGGTCGGTCACAACAAGCCGCACGCCGCCATCCAGAACGGTCACCTCGCCCGAACGGATCAGACCTATAATCTGTCCCACGGAATAAAGGAACCGCCCCGCGAAAAACACACAGCCGGAAATATAAACCGCAAACAAGGCCGTCAGCCAGAAAGGCAACTCGCCCGTCCCGGTAGCAGTCTCTTCCACCGGTGCAGCGGCCATCAACAGCAGCTGCTCGATGTCGAGCACCGTGCGCTGCACAGCCACCGGCTCGTCCGTCACCAACCGGATAAAGGGAATGGCAACGGAAAAAACAATCACGCCCAACAACGCCAGGCGGTTGAACCGATGGAACGTGTCGCGACTCAGCAGCAGGCGGTAAAAAAGATAGAAGGCCGCCAGGCAGCAAGTCGACTTCAACAGAAAGACTAAAAATGTTCCCATACGTGCGTTGTTTTATTGGTTACCTTTCTCCACATCGTCGATCAGCTTCCGAAGCTCGTCCACCGAAATCTCCTCCTCCCGGACCAGCGAGGAAATGACGCCGAGATAGGAATTGTTGAAATATTTGGCGATGACGTTCTTCAGCGTGCCCCGGCTGTAGTCCGCTTCCGACACGGCGGCGTAATACTGGTAGGTATTGCCATACGTGTTATGCGCCAGGAATCCTTTCTCCTCCAATCCGCGCACAATGGTCGACAGGGTATTGAAATGCGGCTTCGGTTCGCCGTAAAATTCGAGCAGTTGTTTCACAAACAGCGGGCCTTCCGTCCAGAAATAGCCCATGATTTCTTCTTCTCTTGCAGTCAGTCGTTTCATGATATTTTATTTTTCGGGACAAATATAACTAAAATATTTAGTTTGCAAACTATTTGAATTAGTTTATGAACTAAAAACTTTAGTGACAACAGAGCTGAAAAACTCTGAAAATGCGTTCCGGGGGTCCGGACGAGGCTTCAAAAACTCTAAAAATGGAATCCGGACCCCCGGAACGCATTTCAAGAGTTTTAAAAGTGCCATCCGGCCCCCCGGATCACACTTCAAGAGTTTTAAAAGTCCCGTCCGGACCCCCGGAACGCATTTTTAGAGTTTTTGAAGCCTCGTCCGGCCTCCCGGATCGCATTTTTGATGTTTTCTAACAACATTTCCAAATATATCGGGATGCAAACGAAGTTTATCAAAATAAAGGCCTACATTTATACGCGGTTTATAACTAAACAATCAATTTAATACATTTACATCATGCACAAAATTATCAAGATAAAAACTCTTGACCTTTACAATTTGAACAATGCCGAGTTCAAGAACTTCATGGAACGTTTCTTCAAACTGATCCCGAACAAAGCGGGAGAAGAACGCCCCGGCGAACTTAGCCTCCTGAATGAAGGCGAGACAACATCCGAATTTGTCGGTATCACCGACGCAGACAAGGCGGCTTTCAACGCTGACATGCTCCTCCTGACAGACGTCATCAACCAGTCGCGCACAAGCGACAACACGGCTCTGTTGCTTAACCTCGACAAACGCCGCGACCCGCTAGTTTCGTTCATCATCAATACGGTCTCCGTCGGACGCAAAAGTCCGAACCCGGCATACGGACAAGCCTCCATCAGCCTGTATAACACCCTGAAACCGTACCGCGGCATACAAAACATCCCCTTGCAGCAGGAAACCGCTCAGATCAAGGGAATGCTCTACGACCTCGACAAACCGGAAAACAAGCCGAAAGTGACGCTCCTCCATCTCGAAGAAACCGTCGAAGAGTTGCGTGACGTGAATGACGAATTTGACGAATTATCCAACGACAGGACCAACGAGCGGGCGGCTAACGCGATCGGAACGGCAAAAGAAATCCGCAACCGTCTCAGCCAGCAATATGATGATATCTCGACCACCATCTTTGCATACAGCATTGTAAATCCCTCGGACGAAGCGACGCTCTTCATCACCCAGCTTAACCAGTTGATCGACGAAACGCGCGCCGCCTACAACCTACGCAAAGGCATCGCCTCCGCCAACAAAGACAACACCGGAAAAGGCGATGGCGAACGGCCCGGGGAATTGTCTGATTCATGATCGTTTTTTTTTCATTTCAATGATAAAGTTAATATTAAAAAAGGGGATGATCTGCGAAGACCGTCCCCTTTCTTTTTGATTCTACTTCTGATTTTTATCTTTTCGGTATATCCACCGACGTCTCCTGTTCGCCCAGTAGGTTATGGGAGAAGTAGTCGACCATGCGCCAGTAGAAATATTCGTCCATGTCGCCGAAGCCGTGACGCTGTTGCGGGAGCATGAGCATGTCGAAGCGCTTACCGGCACGGATCAGGGCGTCTACTACGCGGAGGGTGTTACCCGGATGGACGTTGTTGTCGATGTCGCCGTGGACGAGCATCAGATGGCCTTTCAGCTGTCCGGCGATCTCTTCGTTCGTGCGGATGTTGTAGACAAAGGTCGTATCGCCCTTCTCGCTGACCACCTCTTTCACGCCGTGGTGCGTCTCGCTCCACCAACGGTTGTAGATGCGGTTGTCGTGGTTACCGGCACAGGAAACGGCAGCTTTGAAGAAGTCCGGATATTGCAGGATAGCGGCGGTAGACATGAAGCCCCCACCCGAATGGCCGTGGATGCCGACACGGTTGATGTCGATAAACTTGCAACGGTCTGCCAACTGGATAATAGCCGCCTTCTGGTCTGCCAGGCCGTAGTCGCGCAGGTTGCCGTAGCCAAAGTTATGATACCATTTCGAACGGCTCGGATGTCCGCCGCGGTTACCGACAGTAACGACGATGAATCCGGCCTGTGCCAGACGGTCCGTACGGACGCTCATGCGGCTGAAGGGATAAACGGTTGCTTCCACCTGAGGACCGGGGTAAACGTAGTCGATGATCGGGTACGTCTGTGTCGAATCGAAGTCGAACGGTTTATACATCACGCCGTAGAGGTCGGTCACGCCGTCTGCCGCCTTCACCTTGAACGGTTCGGGGAACTGGTAGCCGGCAGCCAGCAACTGGGAGAAATCGCTTTCTTCGAGCGACATCAGTTTGCGGCCGCTTGCGTCCATCAAGTCCGTACGCGGGATGGTGTTGACGCGCGAGTAGTTGTTGACAACGAACGCCGCATTGTCGTCCATGCTCGCGATGTGGAAATAGTCGCCGGGCGTCACCATTTGCAGGCCGCTTCCGTCGAGATTAGCGCGATAGAGGTGTTCGTAGTAGGGATTCTCATCCTTCTCTTTTCCGTTTGCCAGGAAGTAGACGACGCGTTTGGCCTCGTCGACCTTCACGATCTGGTCTACGTGCCAGGGACCGCGTGTGATGCGGTTCTTCAGGTTGCCCTCGCCGTCATAGAGGTAGAGGTGGGCCCAACCGTCGCGTTCGCTCCATTGGATCAGTTCCTTGCCATTAGCGAGGGCGGCCAGCGGACGCACTTCCTGATAGGTGTTCATCCGTTCTTCGATAATCGGGCGGATCGAATCCTGTCCGATCGTATAAGAGCAGATGTCGATGCGGTGCAGGTCGCGGCTCGAACGGGTGACGAAGAAGCGGTTGTTGTCGCCTAACCATACGCTTGCCACCTCTTCGCGATCACGGTCTTTCTGCAACCAGGGCCGGCGCGCCACACGCAAAGTCTGGTCCTTGAAGGCGGAGGTGCGGATCTCCTTATGGCTGTTGTCGTTCATGTCGAAAAGGAAGAGATGATATTGGGGAGCTTCCTTCTCGCCGGGCATCTGATATTTGTATGTTTCCAGCGTCGGACGGGGCGATGCCATGGAGTTGATCACCCACAGGTCTTTCACCTCGCGCTCGTCTTCTACCGTGATGGCAAAGTAGCGGGAGTCGGGCGACCATACGCCCCAGACACCTTTCCGTTTGCCGTTGCAGAGCGTGTCGGTGTTGAGCAGGCTGTAAGGTTGTCCGAAACCGAAATCCTTCACGCCGAAGGTGGTGAGCTGGAAGTCTGTCACGGTGCTGTCTTTATCGTCCTTCTTCAGTTTCTCGTAGTCTTCACGGGTCATGCGGTAGAGATTCTGGTCCTTGGCATAGACAATCGTCTTGCCGTCGGGCGAGAGGGAGGCCCAGTCGGGATATTCGGTCTCCTTTTTCTTATCCTCGAGCCAGGTCAGCTTGCGTGTCGGATAGTCGTAGGAGAAGAAGAACAGCTCTTTCTTGTTTTTCGGTTCTTTCTTGTCGGTCGTATCTTTCTTGGCATCCTGCGAAGAGACGATGTGGAAGGTGAAGGTGCGGCCGTCTTCCTGCGCTTCCAGCTTCTGGATAGGCAGTTGCTGGGCGGTGAAAGGGTCTTTCACGATTTCCGTAATTTGGGCTGCCACGTCGTCGAGGTCGAACAGCGGCCGTTTGGTCTTTGCTACCGGATCGACAACATACCAGGCTTTCCCTTCACTTGTTTTATATTCGTACCAGAAACAGTTTCCTTTCTGGAACCAGTGCGGATCGACCGTGGTAGAGAATAGCATTGTGTTCAGTTTCTCTTTAGTAAAGCGCTCCGCCTGCACATAGCCCGGCAAACGTTCTGCATCCTGAGCCTGTGCCCCTGCCCCGTGCAGCATCCCCGCACAAAGCATAATCAATAGTAAATGTTTTTTCATTCGACGTTGTTTTTATTAATTCAGCTTTCAACTGGTAAATGATGATTTAGCGGTGTGTATCGTATTTGTGATATAGAGTCAGGAGTATCTGTTTCCCCTCTTGAGAGGGGATAAGGGGTGTGTTATCCTTCTGCATATCAAAAAATTCACACACCCCCTGCCCCCTCTCGAGAGGGGAAGGAGTTACCATCAGTCGATATAAACAGACCGACAAATCATCATTTATCTATAAAAGTTGAGTGTTTTTATAAAAAGAGGATGTATCAAAAGCCAGGTATGAGATCCTGCCTTTAATACACCCTCATGTTTTTACTTATTCTGCTTTTTTAAACCGGAAGAGTTCCACCGATCAGGATAACAACCAGCAAAGCGAGGATTGCATACAATTCGGGGAATACGGCCATAACCATAGTCGCACCGAACACGTTGTGGCCTGCACCTACGCCGGCAATACCGTTTGCACAAACTTCCGCCTGACGGATAGAAGAGAACAAACCGGCAAATCCTAACACCAGACCTGCACCGAAAATAGCTGTCGCATTCAACATCGTAATGCTGTCGACCAGGAATTTCTGCATCATGAAGTAACCGACAAATCCGTACAAACCCTGTGATGAAGGCAATGCACTCAGGGCGATATACGTACCTAATGCATCCGGATTCTTCTTCATTGCTCCGACTACGGCGTTACCCGCAATCGTCACACCATAACTACTACCGATGAAAGTCAGACCTGTCATCAACGCGATTCCAATGTAAGCTAATAAAATTGGTTCCATAATGATAATTGTTTTAATTTATTCTTTTGTTATTATTTAATTACTTTTTAGCGGGAACGACTCCCTGTTTGTTATGCTTTCTTGAATGGTTTATATTCTTTTCCACCGCCTTCAAACTCAGCATTCTTATAATACTCTACGAAGATAAGACGCAACGGGTGGACAAGCGAACTGATCGTACAAAGTCCGATGTTGATCGAGTGGCCTATCAGCAGGATAATCAGCATACAGACCGCACGCAGCACGACGTTCATACCTTCCGTCATATCCACAGCCAGCGAGTTGAACACGCCGCCCAGGATAGCACCTGTCAGACCGATCGCGAACAGACGGATATACGACAGCGTATCACCCAACAGCCCGGAAGCCATATTATAGGTGTTCCAAAGCCCTGTCCCGAAATTCATAAAGATATTCTTACCCGGCGAATTGTAGAGGTAGGCCACAACCAGGCCGACAACCGCAATACCGACAAAGACGGTCTGAACCGTTTCAGGCAGATGCATATTCAACATCGGCAATCCGAAAGCTAATGCCAGGAAAGTGATGACCAGCACCCATGCAAAGGGCGCAATGCTGTATTTGAATCCCTTCTGCGCTTTCGTCTTGAAGGCAGCCACCGTCTTACCGAAGATAATCTGGACCAGACCGATGACGATAGAGAAAGTCATCAGGTTGTCACTGCTCACAAAATAATCTTTCATCTTCGAGAACGCCGGAACATCGGCCAACGCGATACCGAAGAATGAACCCGTACACGTTCCGACAATCAGGGCTGCAAGGCCGAGATACTGGAACAAAGTCAGGTAGGGCTTGAAATCCGGATTCACCTTCCGTTTGAGGAACGTACAGACCAGCATCACCAGCAACCCGTATCCGCCGTCTCCGAAACAAAGCCCGAAGAAGAGCATGAAGAACGGGGCAAACAGCGGTGTCGGGTCAAACTCCGTATAGTTCGGAAGCGAGAACATCTTCGTGATCGGTTCGTATAGCTTGCTGAACTTGTTATTCTTTAGTTTGATCGGCACCTTATCCCCCTCTTCTATCGCCATCGGCTGGAAATAGTAGCCGTCTTTTTCAAGCGCTTCTTCCATTGCCGGAGCATCTTCGGTCGGGACAAATCCTTCCAAGATCATCAACTTGTCGCCTGCCTCGCGGCCGGTCTGCACCAATGTGTTAGAGAGGTTGAATTCGTTCTGGATGTTTTTGTCCAGTTCGATAAGCGTGTTATATTGCTTGGCTGCAAACTCCTTCGTGCGGGCATCCAGAGACTTGAAGTTCTCCATCAGCTGCTCGTAGGCTGCGTGCAACTTGGCCAATCCGCGGTCTGGCATCTTCGGACGTTCGGCATCGATCTCGATCGGAGTGCCGGTCTTCGTCACAGTCACGAAATAGGTCACCGACTGGAAGTTGTTCACCAGAAAGGCGTTGTACTCATCCCCCCACTTCGGTTCGTATTTGGATGTCGGGCAACTGAAGAATGTCACGTCATATCCCGCTCTCTTCAGGCGGTTGATATTGGCATAACTGAATTCGCCCCATATATCCATATAGGCGATATCCTTTTCCAGCGAAGCCCGTGCTGCCTGTAGCTGTACTTTCTGCTCCTGCAGTTCTTCGAGCTTATCAACCAGCTTGAGACCGTCTTTCTTCGGCAGCTCACGAGCCGGTGCCAACACAGTCTCTTTCGACTGTTCGTTCAGGGCCTTACAGAAGCGGATTGCCTGGTTGACGCGTTTACGTTCGGCCAGCAAGGCTTGCAGTTCCGCATTGTCCAGAATCGAATTCGTCTCCTTCACGTGCAGGACACCCAGGTCCCGTAGAGTCGCGAGGAATGCATCATATTCTCTATGATATACCATAAAGGCATATTTACTCATCTTTACTATCATGCTCCAGCCTCCTCTATTTCTTCTTTTGCTTTACGCTTTTCCTGATTAGCCCGCATGATCTTCTGTGACGACTTGGAGAGACTTTCTTCGTCTTCCATGAATCGTTTCACTTTGCGGATCGCATCCTTATAGCCCGGAATCTGTACCTTCTCGAAAAGGTTCACCTTCTGAGTGGTCTTTTTCCGCGCATGCTCCAATAACTCCAGCTTCATACCCGAGAACTCGGCTTCGATACCGGTACGCGCCAGCTTCTTCAGCAGCTCGATACCGTCGGTAAACCAGGCAGGGGCATTGAACAGGCTGTAGCGGCCGATCTCGAATTGGATCTCGTCCAATACAGGGACGACCACACCGGCAATCTTCTTCGTGGAGAGCGAAACATCCTTGACTGCGATCAGTTCGGGATTGAACTCGTTCCACAAAGCGACCATGTTTTCGTAGCTCTGTATCTCCTGTTCCAGCTGAAGTTCCAATTTCGTCACTTCATCCTTGGTGCGCTTCACTTCGATACGCAGTGCGCTTTCCTTGCTCTTGATCGTCGGCAGGGAACGCTCGCGCATCTTCAGCTGCTTTTCCAATTGCTGAAGGGAGGTTTTATTATATTGAAACTTTATTGCCATAATTATCTATATTATTTCCATAACCATGCATACTGAATTCCTTGGGCATGCATTTCCATTTTCATGGGCATGGATTTATTTTTTCCAGTATTTGTCTACCAACGCTTGTTTGATATTCACTTCGGCAGGCTGGAAGTATTCGCCGAACAGATTCCAAGCTACGTCGAGCATCTCGGTCGTGTCGAGGTTGACGTCGATTGCCAACAATTTGCTTGAATAGTCTTTCGCGAAAGCCAGCGTACGGTTGTCGTAGTCCGTCAGGTCGAAACCGTTCTCCATCTTCGTCTTTGCATTGGCAGCA
>OGZX01000092.1_pt1 | contig 96029 bp, 72 predicted proteins | sample 1576881 | NCBI WGS metagenome assembly OGZX01 (sample SAMEA3541542, study PRJEB24748) | human gut metagenome | biome: human gut; feature: human-associated habitat; material: faeces | place: China | collected 2012 | reverse complement strand
TGACTTGTCCTGATATAGGTTGACTATAACATCCAAAAAGTTATGGTAAATAGACCGTACAAACATGTAAAAGGCGCTCCGTATCCTCAAGAGATCCGGGACTTGGTTTTGGCAGAATATTATCGTGGAGTCTCCCGTAATAAGCTCGCAATGAAATATAATATTGAAGATCCCACTGTTATCTCTCATTGGATTCGTAACTTTGAGTCTGGTAAGCATTCTGAGAGCTTACTTAAAATAAGATATCGTATGCCTCGAAAAAGAAGTAGCCTGACAGATCACGAACAGTCCCTGGAAGCAGAGATTCGCCGTTTAAAGAAACAGCTGGTTCATAAAGACGAACAGCTTCGTGAACAGAACAAACGTGCCGAGAAGGCCGAACTCAAAAATGAGTTGTTGAATATGCTGGTTGATATTGCCGAAAAGGACCTGAATATCGACATCCGAAAAAAATCTGGCCCCAAGCAGTGAGTCGGCTTCACGAACAACGGCCGGATCAAAGTATCCCCGTTCTTTGCGCACTGCTTGGGCTGAGTAAACAAGCCTATTACCAACACCGGAGTCGCAGTTACATCCGTTTCGCCGGCTACGATATTGTCCTTCAGGTGGTTGCTGATATCCGTCGTGATTTACCCCGTATTGGCGGTCGTAAGTTGCACGCAGAACTTCTCAAACGTTTACCGGTAGGACTTTCTATCGGACGGGATACTTTATTTAACCTGTTGCGTGTTAACGGCTATTTGTTGCGCTGCCGTCATGGCGATGTTCCCCATACAACAGATTCCAGTCATCGTTTCCATACGTACAAGAACCTGATAGTGGGTTATATCCCTACGGCTCCCAACCAATTGTATGTCTGTGACATTACTTATATCCGTACAGTGGAGAATCGCTTTTATTACCTGAGTCTGATAACGGATGCTTTTTCCCATAAGATTGTAGGCTGGTGTCTGCTGGATACGCTGGAAACAGAAGGGCCTCTGAAAGCTCTGGATATGGCTCTGACGGCACTTCCTCCCGGCAGCCGGCTGATACATCATTCCGATCGGGGAACACAGTATTGTTGTACTGAATATGTTGACAAACTGCACAGGCATGGGATAACTATCAGCATGACCGAAAGCGGCAATCCCAGGGATAATGCTATTGCGGAGCGTGTCAATGGAATCTTAAAGATGGAATGGTTCTACGATATGCAGTTTACTACACTGGAGCAGAGTTGCCGGCAAGTAGCTCATGTTATTGAATTGTATAATACAAAGAGACCCCATAGCAGTATAGGGATGTATACGCCTGAGGAAATACATCGGAATCCAATGCCTACAGAAAGAAAATGGAAGAAATATTATAAAAAAAAGGAGGTGGAAGAAATACAAGGACAAAAGAATGTGTAACTTTGTAAGTGTTCTCTGCCGGGAGAAAGCTCCCCCGACAGACAACACTTAACAGGATTAAGAATATTATTTCCTTAATTCTTCTTTTCAGACAATGTCCTATAGGACTAAACATTAATCCAGTCAACTAAAGTTAGGACGGTACACCGTCTGTAGCTTCAACGGAGATGAAACGAGCCTTTTCACCGTTATAGTCCCCATTCCATTCAGCATTTGAATAGATGAAAGGTTGAGAGCAGTTTATAGTAGGATTAGCTTTAGAATTTGCGATAAGGAAATAACCGATTGTGTATCCGGCAGGGAATTTAGTAGTAAAATGACCATCCTCATCCCTATACAATAACTGTATTTTGGTATTTATTGCCATCGGCGGATTGGCAAGGGTGGTATAAGGCGCATTGCCGGCAACAGATACATTCGGGATTACGACGAATTTATCTACTGCATCGGGGCCAGTGGGAACCTCATCTGCCTTATAGTAATAGTAACCTAACGTAGACTCCCAATCTCCGTTTTCTGTCAAGAAAGTCAGGTATATTTCAGCATTGTCAACTGTTACTTCTTCACCATCTTCTTTGTTATAGCTATTGAGAATGGTGGTATTTACCTTTTCTGTCTCACGTACCAGTGCACTGTTATCCAATTCGTTATATACTTTATATGGATTGCCTTGCCATAACCCGTTCTGCACTTCACTTATAAACTGGGCAGTTAAGTCTCCTGTGGTTATAATTTCATTTACATCCTTTATACGACCGGGACCTTCCCACTGAACAATAGAATATAGGCGTTTATCGCTGTTTTTCAAATCTGCAGTGGGGGTATCTATTACGCGCGTTGTTGCTGCACGAGTATCTGCTCCGGTTTTATCTACAGTCACCTGTCCATTCTCTACGTTTGCTTCTACAATCATCGGTGCTCCCCAGGAAGGCGAATAGATATACACCTTGTTTGCCGCTGTAGGAAGCTCTACATTTCCTGCGAAACGTCCGTTTGCATCAGCATAAATCTTATATTGGGCTTCTCCGTTGACAACATAGCTGCCATCTTCGTTATATGAAATCGGATCTTCTGTAAATACTTCTAACAAAGCACCACCTGCCAGTTTTCCATAATTCACATCGAAAGCGACATTGCCTGTTGTTGCAAAATCAAAGTAATCGCTTTCCGGCTTAAGTTCCGGTTTCCCTTTTTCAGGATTGTAGACATCATTGTCTGTACATCCCGTCAGTGCGTAACATAACAACATTGTGATAAATGCCATTGCACCCGTTTTAATCATAAATAGATTCTTCATCTTGTTTGAGATATTATTAATTATATAGCCTTTTTCTAACTGGTTTTACTATGAACAGATATCCTTTTATATAACTAATCTGTAAATATTACGTTCTTTTCATGAAATATTTATAGTGCAAATTTAATGTATTAGATTATATAATACAAGTATTTTGAGATAAATATATTCTTCTAACGAATAAAAGTTGTATATAATAAACTATGCATGATTGTACGTATCATAAGAATCAATAAAAGAAGCGGTTCATTCAGTTTATTCCTGCCAATATAAGGAGAGATACGATGCGTTGAAGTTTATGGAAAGGGTAAAGTGAAGGGATGGGATATGGGCATAAAAAAAGGCTATCTATCCCAGACAGCCAATCTTTTGTTAACCTTAAATCTAATACTATGAAAAACACATTGCAAAGATACGGACTTTTATCAACTTTGCAAATTTACCAAGCGAAACGGACCATCTTATAACATGGTTTAATAGAACGACCGTCCCATTAACATTTAGGCTTTCTTTCGTTAACATTTAACGGATTTATAAAGATTTGGCGGAATAAAAGATATACAGATGCAAAAGTCAGGGAAATGGTGCTAAAGAGGGTTTATTCGAATAACAAATTCTGAAACAGACTGTTTATGTAAGTATCAATCCTCAAAACCATCCTATTATGAACAGATTTGAAAATAAGATAATCATTATCACGGGAGCTGCCGGTGGAATCGGCGCATCAACCACACGCCGCATTGTATCTGAAGGCGGCAAAGTAGTTATTGCTGACTATTCAAGAGAAAAAGCAGACCAATTTGCTGCCGAGCTTAGTAATTCGGGAGCAGATGTACGTCCGGTTTATTTTTCTGCTACAGAATTGAAAAGCTGCAAAGAATTAATCACCTTTACAATGAAGGAATACGGACAGATCGATGTACTGGTAAATAATGTAGGAGGTACAAATCCCAGGCGGGACACAAACATCGAAACTCTGGATATGGATTATTTTGACGAAGCCTTTCATCTGAATTTATCTTGTACCATGTATTTGTCCCAACTGGTTATCCCCATTATGAGCGCACAAGGTGGTGGAAATATTGTGAACGTAGCCTCAATAAGTGGAATCACGGCCGATTCGAATGGTACTCTTTATGGAGCCAGCAAAGCAGGAGTCATCAATCTGACCAAATACATTGCCACCCAAACGGGAAAGAAAAACATTCGTTGCAATGCAGTAGCACCGGGATTGATCCTGACCCCGGCCGCACTGAATAATCTTAATGAAGAGGTACGCAAAATATTTCTCGGGCAATGTGCGACACCCTATTTAGGTGAACCGCAAGATGTTGCCGCGACCATCGCCTTTTTAGCCTCCGAAGATGCACGTTACATTACCGGACAGACCATAGTAGTAGATGGCGGATTGACAATACACAATCCGACAATAAACTTAGTATAAAAAGAATCTTATCAAGTTACTGAGGTTATATCAAAATCGAGAATAGCTTATAAATCCCGATAATGCATCCGTCGCTTCCGACAAAGGTATTTTTAATCACAAATCATACAGCGAATATTATTTTAACAAAATGTGCTCCTTCTCTCTAGAAGCGAGCACATCTGAATAAAACAAACAATCTTATTTATCTTCATGAGATAAAAATACAACGATACTTTCCTATTCTACCGAACCAAAAAGTATTCTAACTAAAAACATAAACTAAGCTCGTTTCAAAACGTGAATAGACAGTTTTTATACAAAAGCAAATCAAAGAAAACTAATTGACCACTTACTATATCTGCTATATTCCTGTTCTTTTGTAAAGACATCTACACAGTTCCTCAATATCTCCCGCTCAAAATTACCACAAATCATCCTCTTTAAACAAGCCATATTTCTTCACTAATAGAGATAATTCCGGATCTAGATTGGCTCGGAATCTCATTCGGTCATCCATTTCCGCCGCACTGAGCAACAACGATACAGCCCGCTGCTCATTACCCAGACGAGCATTCAGAATAGCCTGCATATATTGGGTTTCGGCAGTCTGCGACGATTGTTCAAGTATTCGTAAGGCAGCCTTATCATATCCCAAAGACATATAGGCAATTGCAGTATTTACGTCCTCGTACGGACGCAGAATTTCCAAAGCTTGCTCATATTTACGTTTCTCCAGATAATCCACAGCTCGGGCATACATTGTATCCGGTTCATTGGTATAGAGTGTGTCCTGCCGCATACCCCGACGGGAGAGACTGAAAAGGAAATCCACCCTGCGTACTGCCGGATAGAGTTTGTCAAGCATGTAGGCATATTCTGTCTTATACTGACTTTTAATCAGCCATTCGCGCCGATCGGGCTCCTGTTCACGATCAATAATTCTCAAGATTGCACCTTTATTGCCTTGAAAATTTTTATCATTTACAATCAGACGGCGCAGTTTCTCCCACCCCTCAGGTACGGTACGTATCTTTATCAACTCCGGCAAGTTCGGAATCCCATCCTTCATCTCCTGCTGGATGATGTTGCCCGCCTCATCCATCTCGATAGCAGCACCGATAGCCAATGAATCATAAAGCAGTTTGAAGTCCTCCACCAAGATATTACGGATTGATTCCGCACGTTTTCGGGCTATTTCTCCATTAACGTACCAGTTACCTTCGGGTGACGAGGTAGCCAAAAGTGTCAGACTGTCTATGATATATACCGGATCGGTCATTAATGCCAGAGTAAGGTTATGTACCTGCTTCACTCCCTGCCGGTTTACGTCAATAGTTTCATCCATACGAAAACTGTTTTTTGGAAAGTAAAAGTTTACGCTAGCATTTGCTTCCGCATCACGGGTAACTATTTTTCGAACAAAGCGTGGCGTCCTGTCAACAAACTTAGTCATCGAACTCACCAGATAAGTCAGCGTATCCGAGTACGGAAGGGAAAACCTGCTTCCATTACTATTCAGCACATCACCAACTACATATACCTTCATACGTGCCGAATTTTCATCTGCCGGTACTTTCTGCGAGTAGAGGAAATGTACCTGATCAGTAGCATAAATCACCGTATCGAGTTGCGCTTCAGGATTGAACGGAAAACGAACGATATCACGGTATTTTGTATCTTTCATCGCCTTACGCGCCTCATTACGGGCAATTTTCTGTGTATTATAGAACATCTTTATCAGACTGGTCGAATCAAGAGAATTGATACGTGCCAGTCGCTCTTCATAGCTCGCCTGCCGAGCCGCATGCCGCAGAGCAGGCGGATGTATGTTATACAATTTACGTATCAAACGGTATTGCGGATAAGTTGACCGCAGAAACTCGTAACGACCGATATAACGATTAACCGTAGTAGCCGAATCAAACCGGCTGAGTTCAAAATCCCGCCGTGTTTTACGTCCCGGGACACGCGATACTATAGAATCGGGCAAATCACGATGATAGGTATATAGAGGCAGAAGACCACGAAAAGGTCCTATCATTCCCCTATCAGATACCCCTTGTTGCTGCCGGACATAATATTCGTATATATCTTCTTTTGAAAACTTCGACAGCAATGTATGCCGTGTCTGCATTGTATCTATCCGTGTCCTCGTCTCCCACAAAGGAGATAACGTATCCGGATCCGGACGACGGAAATGAAACATCGGGAAAAAATTTTTCACCTTCTCGTAGCGACGAATATATTTCTCCGTTAATTGGTTGCGGTTCAGGTACGACGAAGTAGTATCACGTCCCACCATAAAAGCTCGCAGAAATCTTACTCCTTCCCTACTTTCAGCACGCGCGCCTTTAGTACGATAATATCGGTAAAGGGTAGCATCCAGCCGTTCCATTTTATCATTAAAATAGCCAAAGCGAGAAGCATATATTCGTATCGCAGCATCCGGGTCCGCTTTATAGAGTGCACGCTTTGCCTGCCACATAGGGGTACTCAGTGCTTTGTCGCGAAAATAATTCTTGCGGGCTATCAGTCCATCGGATTGGAAAGCGGCATTATCGGCCCATTTATTGTTGAAGAAGCGGAAACGTTCCAGCAGATGCCTACTTTGAAACTGTAAGGTGTCATTCATCCGCTCCCATGCACGACCGTATCGCCACCACTGCCGGGTAATCATTCGTTGAGAGTTATCCAACATACGACTTTTCATCAGGCTGTCCCGCCTGCCTACCTGACGGTTGAACATATCAAAACGCAACAGCAAAGGGTCCGGACGACGTTTCCTGGCATCCTGTATTGCCCAACGTTTCTCTAACCCGCGTTTATACCACTTCAAACGCTCCAGATAGCGCTCGAAAGAGTGATAGTTTACATAAGTCCGGTAAAAATTGACAGAATCCGGGATGATTTTTTCGACAAAACGGTCATAATGCCGATAATCCCGCTCTTGTGCCTCCCGAAAACGTTGGCCCGTGAAACGCAATTCTTTTAATGAATCGGGCGTATCCCCCCGCATTAATACCGGACGGATATTAAGCATCCAGTTATCCTTCTGCAGGGCTTGCGGCACCGTTACTACAAATTCTATGTTAACCATCCCGTTGCGCTCCGCCGTGTTACGGGTAGAACGGGCCGACACCACAACCTCATCCAGAGCCAGCGTAGTCAGGTTCTCTTTATGGATACTATCCCATTCTACAGACATACCCACAGGAATAGAATCTCCTTTAGAATTGACAAATGTAAAATTTGAAACCGGAGGCAAGCTAACAGAATCACGCTTTACCACATTCATCGGTCCCGTTTCCTGCCTGGCCGGCAATGCCAGTGTCACCCTGGGCTGATCTTTATGGAGAAGACCGAATGGCGTACATGCAGTAATAACCATTATCAGAAATATAATATAGAAACTTTTAGTATTCTTCATACACTCGTGGGTCGAATAAAAAATCAACCTCAGAATAAATAAACAAGATTAAATGCCAATTTAGGAGTCGGTAAAAAGTAAGTTCCCGATTTTACCTTATCTCCACAATGTTCGCAACGGTATTTTGTGTACGGAGCCACAAGCAATCCCAATCCTGCCTCCACTTCCATATTCCAGCGTTTACTCAGCAACCAGGAACGTCCGTAAGTCATTCCGGCACCATACCCCCATCCCTGATAACGGTAGTCACCACCCAACAGACCATCCCAAGCCACATTGTAACGGGCCCCCATGGCATACATACTGATAAAACTACCTGCATAGGTTTGCCAAAACCAGTACCGTGCACCAGGTTCTATCAGAAAGTGTTTTATCTTACGTGTATCGCTGAAGTTCCACGGATTATAAGAAAAACCAAGATTCAACGTCCAATGGGTACTCAAAAGCATACTGCCCTCGGCATTAAAAGTAGTGGTAGCCAATTTAAGCGTATTGGTCTGTACTGAATAAAACTGTGCCTGCAGATTACTCGTAAGACTACCTGCAAACAATAGAAAAAAGAATAATAAACAATATCGTATGATTCGTCTCATTGATGTTTCAATATATGAAGTTTATTTTTGTCAACAAATAGTTTAGTGCACCATTTGTCATAGCCATTTCGATAGCTATAGACCGTAGGTGGAACGCTAACCTGTATATGGGTATCCGAGACCAAGGTATTGTAATAATCTGAGAGGCTTAACAAACAGGGTTCGGTAACGGGAAGGAAAGGCAGACAGTCTCCATCACTCGTAAAAAATGCCTCGGCAAAGTCATCCAACTCAGGATACATGATACTCAAGTAATACGCAGAACAGCCAAATGCACACCACCTATCATCAACATAAAAAAGATAGATGTGATACAGATTGTCAAGTTCCATCGTTTTTGCTAATACCGGAATTTCCATATTACATTTTATTATTGGTTAATAATCACTTACGCATCTCACATTGCTTGAAGTAGTTTTAAGCTGCCAGGAACACTGAGGCACCCCCTGTTTGAAATCGAAATACCATGCATTGGCAGCATCTTCCTCTGTGGCAGCCCAATATATTTTTGACGATACATTTTCCATCTGTGCTGCCGGATAGATAATTCCCACAGGCTCACGAAACAGCCACATCAATTGCAGCTCGCGCTGGGTAGGAACACGCCATTTACGGTTTGGGTCACCGGCTATTTTGTAACTACGGCAGCCCGTGGCAGCAGTTGATCTAAAATCTGCATTCAGATTTCCATTTCCATCGCCTGCACCTTCTGCCTGCATCCAGGTGACATTAGCTACATCGGTAGGAGCTATAATGAAACGCATCGGAATCCTGTCATTGACAATCGGATTCCCACCATTTCCACGGGATACCTGGTGACGGATGGTTGCGTCGTTTTTCATCATTTTGAACCCGGAGATCCATTGGGCGGACCCTGCCAATCCTTCCGCATAAATCACGGCATAAACCTGGCTGTTGACAGTCTCTTTTTTGATATACTGCCCGAAAGCATCTGAAGGGAAACAGAGGCATACCCAAACAATCGGCAGGAGGATATAATATTTAAAACTCATAATTTTCACTTTTCAATGGGTTATATTTTAATGAATGGTGTTAACTGCATCCGGATCCCGAAAGCCCCGTACATAGTGACGATCATTATCACTATTGACAGGTGCGGTTTTCACTTCTCCTTTATTCGTGATGATAAAAGCATTAGGAGTAGCAAGGGCAGTAGATGACCAGTAGCTGGCACTCAACTGACTTGCCGTACTTGCAGAAGAAATCCATGTTCCGATCAGTTCCGAGACGGAAGGAAGATACCATGAAAATGATGTTTCACCCCCATTAACCAGACCATTCAATCCTCCATAACAGGCCTGCGCCGCCGGATAATGCAGATAAAAACTATCATCTGCCTCCAGTTTTCGGGTATTGCCATGACCGTCTGTCGGGGAGGTGGCTCCACGATTATTATACGAACCTATAGCCTGCCATCTCACATCCTGTCTGCCGTTGTCCTCACCCCCCGCCTGTTGTCCCGTATACTTGCTATCCTGAAAGAAAGCCTCCAGCCTTTTGGAATATTCCCATTTAACAGCAGACGGATCGGTTTTTGAAGCCAAGGCGTTGTCATTTGCATCATACGCTTTAAGCTCTCCGGAGAAATAGCCGGGAATAAACCTTATGACATTGGTGTCGTCGTCCGACCTTCCCTTCAGGGTGATATTGTAGGTCAGGTTATAATTGGGGTACACACTGAAATCAGTAGTCAGGTTCTTTCCCAGATAAAGCTGATAAAGAACGAAATCTTTTACTACAGAACCTGAGCCCACTCCCTCAGGAGACATTTCTCTACCCAAAATTTGAAGATAAGTACCTCCGATTGGCGCGTTATCACGGCGGGTGCTCAAAGTGGAGATTGTTACCGACTGCTGAAGATTGACAGGGAGATAGGAAAACTTCCCATTCAGAGGAAGAGCCTCGCCTTTTGGGCCGGTAAGTGACTTGAACCAATAAGCCGAAAACTGACTCAGGCGGTCTACAGCGGGGAAAACGGCGAATCGCCCCAATGTATTAAAGTAACTTTTATTGGGAATACTTGTTAATATCAGGTCCCAATTCTCCAATTTACCAAACGCCGGATTATCTGTCTTAATATTAAAGGTGACCTTCGCTACTGTCCGTTTCAGAGCTATGGATAGCTGTTTGGCTTCACCGACATTTATGGTGGCATCAACCGAACCACACATGATTATTGCATCTTTCTTCACTCCGTTTACTGTAACTTTATGCAAAGGGAAGTCTTGGTTTCCTGCTTGCGAAATATGCATATTCTGCAAATCCGAATATGTGGAAGTATTTTCCTGCAAAGTATTAAAATCTGTCCCATCAACGTTCGCTATAACCACGAACCGATGTTTAACGACAGTCCCGCCGGGCCCTGTTGTAGTTGCCTGAAGCTCTACATCCGCTGTTGTGATTACCCCATCCTTACAAGGATAGGTAGCTTTACCGAGTAAAGTGGCAGTTTCCGTTATTCCGGCGAACTGTAATACGGTATAGTTATAGACGGCGTTTTCTTTATCAATGGCTGCGACAGCATCTCTTGTAACGGGTGTTTTCACCAATTCGATGTCCATATCCTGATTGGAAACGGACAAAACAGTACTTTCTCCTCCCGAACGCGTGTCGCCCTGAAAGGGGGTATTAAAAGCCTCGGTGCTGAAATTCAACCTGACGGGAACGGTTTCCGAGGATAGAGGCATTTGGGATGAAGGCATCATGTCGTCGTCCGTACACCCTGCCAACAACGGGCATATCATGCATATTGAGAATATTAATTTTCTAATCATAAGAATAGTATTCATTTATCAGATTATATGATGTCGTTATTGAAGTTGCCGGATACAACGTACTGAGAGCTTTGTGCTTTTGTCTTGAGCGGATATTTTAGGACCTCTACCAACAAGAGTGTCATCATCATAATAGAGCATAGCCCAAGCTTTGTCCTCACTTTCTTCGGTTCCTGTCCAGTAAAGTTTCTCCTGGTTTACACTATTCGTTAGTTTCAGATTTATAATTTGTTGAGTACCGGCACCATATATTGCATATACCAATAGTGCCCTGAACTCGGATGCCCTTGGAAGCCTCCAGTCTTTAAAGCCCCCCCCGTTATATTTCCTGCAAATTTCTTTTGCAACCAACTGTCCCTTTTCATCTTCCCACGGCACCGGTTCAATGGAAACATCTTCTGTAGTCATCTGAAATAGCCTGCAAGCCGGTTCCTGGGTAGCAACATTAGCATCATCCTCTATGATTATACCTTTGGGAGGAGGCGGTTCCGTCACCGGTTTGGCCCGTACATATTCTCCGTTGCCACCATACTTCACAGTAGTAAGGTAATTATAATACCGACGGTCACCAGCCGGCAAGTCTTTGTATTTTGGAGGAAATACTTTGCCATCAGCCGTCGTCCAGCCACCATTACCCTCGGCATAGTAGAAACTTATCTCTTGATAATTTGTAGGATTAGTTACATTTTGACCAAAATCTCCATCAATACGTGTTGATGTCCAGTTTAAAAGCCGCATATTCAGAGACGAATTATTGAATTCAACGTTATAAGTATTGGCATAACCCTGCTTGAAACCATATGTGTCTCCGTCATTGTTCAGGTGCTCTCTTCCGAGAGAAAAGATTTCTTTCTTTCCGTCAATTATCAATGTGAAAACAAGGTCGTCGTCTTTAACATTCTTATCCATAAATGCAGGAACCAGAAAGTCGTATATTATAGGAGTTGCTGTATCTCCGGAGGGATCCAGCACCTCTGCAGTCCTCACTTCTCCTATCGGTCCCTGAATAGCTCCCTGCATTGCCATACCCGTTGCCGGATTGATCTTTCCTTTGTTTTTAATCCATCCTCCCGATAGGTTGTCTATGGATACGCCGCTCAGCTTGTGACTTCCTTTATCAACAGATTTCGTTACCTTGATACTTATCCAGGAGTAGGCATGCTGAAACTTCAGAGGAATAGTCACCTTGTCTGAGCCACCGGATGAAGGTATCGTATATGAAGTGTTGGTATTGTAGAGTATTTCCTTCTGTTGGGGGTTATTGGTCTGTGTAAAATCAAACGGAATTCCATCAGTGAAGTTCTCGGTTCCGGCAATGGCAGGATAATAAGCGATTACCCTTAGCGGCTTTCCTTCCGGTCCCCGGGGAGTTACCACTGTACCATTAGCGTTATTGCTGAATTCCCAGTTCCAAGGCGCATCGCCCGAAGGTCTACTCATGGTTGCTTTCAGATTACGGGATCCTTCAAAAATCTCACCCCGTGATGCATTATCTTTGGTGACAGACATGCCAAAAATATATTCGTTTTTGGCAAAACCTTCGATGGGAACAAAACTTCTTGTTTCAGTAGTGGTTGCATCAATCGTCGACGCATTGAAATTCAGGAGCACACCGTTTGCCTGAGTCTCTGTCTCGATCCAGTCACTATTATCACAGGCTCCTGCCAGTAATAAAAAGCACGATGTAAAGATGATTGTCCCGGATAAATTATGTTTCTTTTGAGTATCCATATTTATTGTATATGATATTTTTTCATTTACTGCGTTTGTCGTACACACCGGATTTTAAGTTTTTTCGTTGTTTTGTCATAGGGTGCCGCATTGCCCGGATTCGTAGCATCAAAGTTGATTCCCCAAGCCTGTTCGGAGTGTCTTTTATCTACCTTCGAATCACTTACCAGATATTCCGAACCGCTCCAGTAAGTTCCGCTTAGTGGAGCAAACCCTCTCATTGCCTCCAGACTCCCTCTGTTTAAATAGAGCAAAGCCAGCTCGGAAAGCCGCGGAAGCCTCCAGTCGCCAAATCCGTCTCCTTCATAGTTACGGCAAATGTCAAAAGCCGTAAGGGTTTTACCCGTTTTCCACGGATTGGTATCTCCACCCGTCACGTCAGTGACATCATCGGCCGATACCATAAGGGCGGGGTATACTCCCTCATAATCAAAAGCCACCTCTATGGTGTGATATAGCGATCCGTTTCGAGGTTCTATCGGATAGATTATAGCATAAGCGTTATTTGTTTCGTCATAAAATCCGTTATAGTTAAAGTTCATTTTAGTCCCCTTCCAGGTGTCTCTCTTTTTAGGAATAGTAAGTCCGGTTGCTGTATTCCACAACAACATGCCACCATTCGTGTTTTGGTACACCATACGGTAGCCGATAATGGAAGGCACGGAAACCGCAGGAGGGAATGTCCATGGAGTAAGCTCGGCAGTAAAGCTTATATCTTTCGGTATACTTTTATAGGCCAGTTCGGCTGTATCATAACCGTCATCCGTTACCTTCGTTACGGTAAACCGATAAACATGGTTACGCAATATGTCCATTTTTTCACCCGAAACATCATTTTTGAAATCCACGCGGTAAAATGTTTCTGTTTGCGAACCGTTATATTTACCCCCTACAATAACTGCCAGGCGATCTGTGTGGTTAGCATCATATACATCTCCCCAGTTCAAATCGGCTTCAGGAAGATAGATCTTTCCAGAACAATAAGTATTGTTTATAATATGTGTAATGTCATAAACCTTCGTTTCCGTAGTCCCCACGGGAGAAGGACCTGTTATAGTCACTCCATCCACTCGTCCTGTGGAGGAAAAATTATTTTCAGAAGGCATGTACGCATATTGCTTGCCCGCTTTCCAGATCTGAATCTGGGTCATGTTAAATTTCACCCCGTTTTTATTCCATGTATCATCTGCATTTTTTATACCAATGCCGATATCCACACGCGCCACTCCGCGTATCAGGGACACATCGGACAGACTCATGTTTTCAGTGATCTCTATTGAATTTCCGGAATTGGCTACTCCGAACATCGGGAAGGGACGGGATCCATCGAAAGACGGAATATTGTTCGCCCCGCTAAGCTCTTCGCTCAGCAATGTCTTTTGCACCTGGTCATAAGATTTCCCCGACAGACTGTTCAGGAAACCGTAATCGGGCAGGTTGGCAAGCAACACAAGTTTATACTTGTCATCCGGATTTACACTCTGCAACAATGTAGCATTGAAAGTCCCCGCACTTGCCGGTGAGCCCTTGGCCACATGACGCAAATTGCCGAAACCTGTGCCGTTTACATTAAATTGGAGAATACAAAGGTCTCTGATGGATGAAGCCGGATCATCGGAAGCCGCTACCGCACCACTGTTGGAAGCGGACACAGACAGACTTACAAGGGTGGTGGGGCCCGGGTGACTATTATATGAATCATCGTCCTGACGGCAGGAAGACAATAACAGCAGCACCGCCGCAAGGAGCATTACCAACCGAAGTAACTTCGATATAGGGTTATTCGTCATATTCTCTAATTTTATCTTCATTCTATAGTTCTATACTCTATGGAAATCAGTTATACTCTTTCCAGATATATTTCTCTCCCCAACCGGTTATCTCTACTTGCACATCGACATCGAGCTTGAAGTTCAACAGCACGTTCAGGGTTTTACCCACTACGGGAACAAGAGGGCGATTACCGCTATCCGTACTTACGCTTCTCAATAACTTGCCGTCATGGTAGATATCAATGATTATACCGCCGCCCCCCATAACAGGAAATAGGCTAAAGGCAGGCATCGTACAATCTTTTCCCACCTCGAAAGAGGGAGTGAATGCATAGGAAGCGGGATCTCCTCCATAACGGCCTTCAAAATCCAGACGGCTGGCGGTTTCATGCACAACGAGCGAGTAAACACCCCGGTTGCTTTCTCCCAAGAGCTCCAATCCGCGGATTGTTATATTCATTGACGCAACCATCCGGGAGACAGACAGTTCCTGCTCTTCCATATGATTAGACGTCGAGGTATTTTCTAAAATAAGTTCTCCGTAAAACAAATCCGCAGGAGGGTTGAAGAGACTCATCTGTGCTCTTGTAGCAGCAGAAGGTTTCAAAGAGATGAAACCGGCAGAGAGCGGATCGCCTTTTTTCAGTGAACCGGCGGACACAGCACCATCCCCGGTATTACACCAAGTGATACAATGAAGTACGGGAATGCCCGGATAATCTAATACAACAGATTCCGAGCTACTTATAGGCAGGATGTCTAACAACAAGTCTTTATCATCGAACACGTAGAGGTTTATATCCTTCATTGTTTCTCCGGAGACATCGGCAGGCAGCTTCACCTGAAGGGAAACTCCCTTGAAACAATCATCGGTATTCTCGGCTATGCACCCGGATAACAGCACTGCTGTGAATATCAAGGATAATATCCCCGGCATAAACCGGAATTTGTAGTCACCTGTCATAATGGATATTCTTTCTTATTTTGGATCTTTGATTAAAAAAGGGGGGGGGACCGTCGCAAGCGAACCGGCAAACGGACACCCTCCGTTTTCTAAAATTTATCTTTCCCGTTTAAAGGAAAAGATTCTCTGAAATGATGAAGTTAGTTGAATTCTTTATTGATTACAGCAACAGCTGCCCATTCGGCAGGAGCTACGGTTATTTCAACATTGGCATCTACACTGGGCTTGGTCGGATCTGTCGTACCACCACCACCGGTTCCGTCTCCCGGATCGAAACTGCCATTCAGGGCTATGTTGATAGAATACCTCTGTCCTGCGTTGAGAATAGGCTGATTCCCTGAGTCTCCGGTTTTCTTCTCTCCAAAATACATTGTAAAGTATCTGGATTCTTTCTTCAGAGCCTCATTTTGTTTGTTGACCTTACATACAACTTCAAGGACTACTCCGGTTAAATTTTGAGAAGCGTTTTCAAACACATACCAAGGAGCGGAAGCAAGAATATTATCTATGGTATTTGTAGCACCGGAAGGGATAGTGGTTTGCAAATAATCGGTTGCCTTGACAGGATTAGTGCCTGCAGGAGCATCCTTCCATGGAGGCGTGCCCCATGCCAAACCGCCGGCATAAGCGAAGTCTGCAGGAGTGAATGCACCTGTCCATGCACCAAGGTCGGTAGCGGGTAAAAGAACAGAATTGGTCTGTGCCATCATCAGGTAAGCCTGTTTGATAGTAAACCAGTTGTCACCTGTTGCAGCAATTCCATCTTCAGTGTCTGCATAGTGCCCTACGTTCTTGCCACCGATAGTAACTTTCAGCGTTTCGATCTTTGCAGCCATAAAATGCAATTTTACGTTGGCAGTGCCTGTATTATTATCAGCATTCATATTAATAGCTCCCCAACCGCTCATCGTCAGGTTAGTTTTTGTCTGGTTGATCGGAAAATTGCTACTCGCCTCCGTACCCAGAGAAGAAACCACAAATTCTTTCAACTTAGAAAGACTAGTTACACCGGTGAAAGCAGTACCGGCCGGTACATTGGCAACCAAAACCACCTGAGAGGCATCCGTAGTGGTGGCAAGCGTTATTTCAGGCTTTAAGTCGTTCCCAGCCACAGGCATCGGGGCCTTGATAAGTGCACCTGCCGTGTTAAAGAAAAACGCAGTCAGGTTATTAACCACTGCATCCTCACTTCCGATAGCTCTTGTCATGCCTTCGCTTCCTGCAAAACGGATGGTCACTTTAGCCGGCGGGGCACTGTCCGTAGGAACAGCCACGTCATCATTCTGCGAACAACTTGCCAATGCCGCTATCGCACACATTGATAATAAGATTTTTTTAACTTTCATTCTGTGATTTTTTTAATGAATAAAATTGATAATGTTTATTTGTTTCAAGCTTAAATATTGTTTTTTACTGCATCTCTATTCTATAATAGAGATTGAAAGGAGAGTAAACAAATCATAAAATTCTAGTTATCAATAAATTAATGTCACACAACCGACATAATACCTTATGAAAAGAACAATTAATATAATAAGTTAAGGTTTAATTCACAGTATTTTAGTACAATACGAAAAGCTATCAGAACAAGATGCTGAAATAATACTGAAGTAAAATGAATAAGCCACCAAACTCAATATGATATGAATAAGAAATCTTCACTTAACAATTTGCTCTATATACAAGAGCATCGTTCATGCAGAAATTACCTGGAAAAGGTAGAAAACGGATTCAAATATATTGAATTCTCACATGAAGAAGCTATTCTGGAAAAAGAAATTTCATGGAACTATCTTTTATTTGTTCTCGAAGGAGAATGTGTCATCAATTGTAATCAGTTTAGAGAACGTTTGTTTCAGGCTAACTGTATGGTGCTACTCCCCAAAACGGCTATGGTTGAAATTAAAGTCATAGCCGGTACCCGGTTACTCTCCTTATCCTTTGATGTTCCCTTAAACGTATGTGATAAGTTCATATTACAATCGTTAACAGGACTATGCAGGAAACTGGATTATAATTTCCAGTCACTCGCTATCCGTTATCCCCTTCCTCCTTATTTGGAGATTGTTACGTATTGCCTGACCAATAAGATGGATTGCGGACATTTTCACACTTTGTTGCAACAGGAATTATTTTTTTTACTCCGGGGTTTTTATCTGAAAGAAGAATTAGCCTTATTGTTCCACCCGATCATCTCAGCAGAATTAACTTTCAAAGATTTTGTCATTGGAAATTATTTTAAAGTAAGCAATGTAAATGATCTCATCTCCCTCTCCAACATGTGTAAAAGCAGCTTTTACTGTAAATTTAAAGAAGTATTCGGAATGACGGCCAAGCAATGGTTGCTGAAACAACGGAACACACATATATTAAATAAAGTGATGACCTCAGAGACTACAGTCGGAGAGTTGATGGAGGAGTTTAGATTTGAGTCACAAGCTCATTTCACCCACTATTGCAAGCAGCATTTTAATTGCACACCACGGGAGTTGATTATGAAATATCAGGTTGTAAATCAGTAGTTTTTAACTACTTTGTGAAGTTTTGTACGAAATATCAAAATTATTGTTCTTTTTGGCAATAATGGCAAACTGACAATGTCGTACTTTTGTAGCGAGAAAGATAGATTGATGAAAAATATGAAGTATTAATCTCTATTATAGAATAGAGAAATACAGAGGAACTCATTTTCTCTCCAGAAGATTATTTACCATCTTATTGATCCGGTGAAGAGGAGCCAAATCCAACTCCTTAAGATAGACAAGTGTCATTTCTTCTTTGGTATGCCCTAATCCCGCACTGATTGCCGAAACCGGGGCCCCGTATTCTCTGGCCAGTGTTGCCCATGTATGGCGCGCGGTGTACGTAGTCAACGGAGGATCAATCTTCAGTTTCGCAGAGATTATTTTTAAGTGCCTGTTGGTACGTCCTAAAGCTGTACGATACTGAGTATATTCATTTGCATTATTTTTGATAACCGAGAATACATACTCTTCTGCATTGTTCGTATTATTCCCATGCTCGTCTATAATGGATTTGATCTGGGGTGTAATGACTATTTGTATCAATTGTTTTGATTTATGTCTTCTATAGATAATCCGATTACCACTTATATTTTTCCACTTCAGATATGCAATGTCAACAAAAGCCATTCCCTGGGCATAGAAACCAAAAAGAAAAAGATCCAATGAACGTTTTAACTCTGCATCGGAATGCAATGACAGACAAGCCAATTTAACCATCTGTTCCCGATCTAATGCACGTTTTACTGTTTTACAGGGCTTGGTACATATTTCCTTGAACGGATAATCGCATGGAGGAACCAAGCCGTCCTTTACCGCGAGATTATACAATGCCCTGAAGTTCCTTAAATAGTATCCGATCGTATTTTCCGTAGCCCCATTTTTGGATAAAAAGTCTCTGTAGCAAGTTACAAAGCGGTGGTTCACTTGCGATATTTTCACCTCTTTCTTACCGATATATTTGGCAAGTGAAGCATAGGTACTTTGATAAGCAGCGGCGGTTCCGTTTTTCATTATTGACTTTTTCCATTCTATTTGTGTATCAATGTAAGGCAGTAATAAGAATTTCCCGGTCGCTTTTGAAAACATGACAGTAGTGATATCATTTATTGTATATTCCTCACCACGGCTTTCCAGTCTGCGAACTCGTGCGGTCAGTTGCTTATAGATCCTCAACAATTCGCGACTGATTTTGCAACCGGTATGGCAACCCGAAACAACATTTCCGGCAATAATTATAAAGTCCTCTTCTTTCATACGGTATTTCGTATAAATTATTTTTTTGCGCTTTTGGTGGATTAGCTGGAATACCACCGGATAATTCCCATCTTTCAATGCACGGGTCTTGTTCAATTTTAATTTTACTGATGTCATAAGTTTTAATTTAATATAACAAAATTATCTTTTCGGGTTGCAAATAAAAGATTCCTCCAGCAATTGCGCAAAAGATCGATACCAAATCCTTTATTGAACTTTTGTATTCCGAAATAATTTTGTTAACGAGCCTCCTGTTTACATCAGGAGACTACAGTATACCGGACGTCAAGTGACTTTCGCAGTTATTTTATTTGTGTGCTTTAAATTCATTTTTTTAAGAAGTTATACTGCATAATCCAGCGACAGAACTGTGTGTGTGCAACTTGTTCTAATGCCTATCATATAAGATCTGCGTCTTTATTAATTCTCTTTTCTTCATTACCATAAATACTGAATATGAGTGCAGGTTATGTCTTCTTATTTCTTGAATACAAAATTATGCAATAAAAAGAAGAAGCTTATTACCAATTTGCGTATAAAATCTACCAATTAAGGCAAGGTACTCATATTATCATCCTTATTGCTGTTTCTTATTTGCATCGGAGCAGCACCCAAATGTTGCTTACAATAAAAATTAAAATGCGAAGAGGTTGCAAATTTAAATTCATACATGATCTGCTTCAATGAGATAGCGGGATTCATCAATCTTTGTTGTATCTGCAAAGCCTTCCGTTTCTGCATCCATTTATAAGGAGATTCATCAAAATTCTCCCTAAAAAGCTTTTCAAACGTCTTTATGCCATACCCCAAAAGACCGGCTAACTCTTTAACGGTTTTCACTTTTAAATAATTATCCAACACCCGTTCGTTAAAGAGTGGATTGCTGCCTAATGTGAGATAAAATATCTGTACTATCTCCTCATACGTATAGAAGTGCTTGAACATGAGATACAGTTCTTTATGTTTCAAAATGTACATATGATGACAGTTTATTCCGGACTCAAGATAATGCTTCATTTGATTCACTACTGTTTTGACCTCGTCCTTCATCACTACTCCACGGCAATCGAACTTCACACCGCCCTTTATTTTATATAATATTCCTGCCCTGGCACTCGTACATGGAAAAGTGGTTGTATTGTATCCTGTAAGAATCAACGCTGTTTTCGTAACAGCTTTCCATTTAAAACAGTTGTTTTTAGGCAGAAAAAACATTTCATTTTCCAATACGGGCCGATTAGTGTACTGCTCAAAACTAATTGTTATTTCACCTGAAAGAATAAAGATAAAAAAGTTGGTAGTTTTATTATTCAATTCCATACACTCTCCCTCTTTCATAACAATATACTGAGGTATCACTTTAAATTCCGGAGAGAAATAAGGACAAATATCCGGTTGTTGGTTTAATTTTTGCATGGTTGTTTGTATATGGATTAAGTTTTAAAACTAATAAAAAGATAGAAAAGCACCAACTTATAAGATCTTTTTTTGTTTTTAATATCAGCTATCATCATTGAAATAAACACCGTGTATAAAGAAAATACTTTATCTTCAGAATGATGATTTTGCCATATGAACCGATACGGAATGGATTACTATAGAATATTTTGTATCTTTGACGAGAATAACAGAGAAAAAAGAACCCAATGATCATTCGTACCATACTCGATACAGACCTTTATAAATTCACTACTTCGTATGCTTATATCAAACTATTCCCGTACGCAATAGGCACTTTCAGCTTCAAAGACAGGGACGGGACTGAATATAGCGACGAGTTTGTGGAAAGATTGAGAACGGAAATCAGTCAGCTATCACACGTGGCACTGACCGAAAAAGAACTGGAATATATGATAAAGAACTGCCGCTTCCTGCCCAGGGTCTATTGGGAGTGGCTCTCTTCTTTCCGTTTCCAACCCGAGAAAATAGAAATCCGTCTGGACGAGAATCGGCAGCTTCACATCGAAGTGAACGACTATCTTTACAAAGCAACGCTTTATGAAGTACCTCTACTCGCCATCGTTTCGGAGATAAAGAACCAATCGTCCGGCAATGTTGCCAACCTGGAAGACATCCTGTACAAACTGTCCGAAAAGACAGAACTGTCCAATAAGCATCAGCTACTTTTCTCTGAATTCGGAACCCGAAGGCGCTTTTCGTTCGATGTGCAGAATCAAGTCATCGGGCACCTGAAACAGACAGCCCATTACTGTATCGGCACTTCCAATTGCCATTTCGCCATGAAATACGGCATGAAGCCCATGGGTACGCATCCCCATGAATGGTTCATGTTTCACGGAGCGCAATTCGGCTATAAACATGCCAACTATATGGCCCTTGAAAATTGGGTAAATGTATACGATGGCGACCTTGGCATCGCCTTGTCCGACACTTATACATCTGCCATCTTTCTAAGCAATCTAAGCCGCAAACAGGCTAAGTTGTTTGATGGCGTGAGGTGTGATTCCGGTGATGAATTCCGGTTCATCGATCAGCTGACCGCACGTTATAAGGAGTTGGGCATCGACCCGACCACCAAGACAATCGTATTCAGCAACGCACTCGACTTCGGCAAAGCACTGGATATCCAGAAGTATTGCCGGGGAAAGATCCGTTGCTCTTTCGGCATCGGGACAAACCTGACCAACGATACGGGATTCAAGCCATCGAACATTGTCATGAAGCTATCGCAATGCAAGATGAACATGAACCAGGAGTGGCGCGAATGTGTGAAATTATCAGACGACATAGGGAAACATATCGGCAGCCCGGAAGAGGTGCGTGCCTGTCTATACGACTTGCGGTTGGAGTAACCTCCAACCGCAAATACATTTTATCATAACAGTGCTTTGATGGCATCTGTGATTTCTTCATCGGTCCGCCCCATTCGATACCCCCGGATGACCTTTCTGATCACCCGATCCTGATCTAATATAAAGAATAAAGGTGCCGCGCCATAAGTCCGGTATGACTTGACAATACCTTCATCACCGCACAAAAAACTATAATTTATTTGATTCTTATCCGCATAAGTTCGCAGCGAATGGGGTTCACGTCCCCAGGTTTCTATAGAAACCACTTCAAATTCACCGGCATTGAACTTCCCTTTCAATCCGTTCAGAAAAGGAATGGATGCATGGCAAGCACCACAACCGATACCGGTGAGGTTCACCAATAGCACTTTACTTTTAAATTCGGATAACGCCACCGGTTTCTCATACATATCTTTCAACATCCAGTCGGGAGCTTTCTGTCCTATAAGATCTGTCGCCGCAGGCTGAGTGACCTTTTTTTGCTCGCCATACTTGCGGATCTCATAGTCTTGGGGCACATAATCATATAAGTTTAAACCGGCTATCGACAATTGATTCAAGACTACATCCGAACAAGTAGTAGCAGAAATCTGATGCGACATTTCCCTGCGCATTTTATAAGGCAGACCGTCCGCTTTGCTAATCCACAATTCGTAAATCGAGGTCGGGTCTCCCAAATCAAAAGGAGGCTTCGGTATGTAGTACGCTTTTCCAAAAAATTCAACCTGCCTGTCTTCATGTATCACCAACTTGAAGTAATACGCTTCTCCTAAATCCTTCCATTCGGTGGTGATGCTATCTCCCGTACTCAAAGCATATCCGATGATATTCCGGGTATAACAAAAAAACGGAGGAGCCACCAACCTGAAAGGAAGGGATCTGGTCGTGAAATCATCGATCATAATCCCTTTATGCTCATGATAACTTATCATCCTCACGTTTCCATCATAACCAAATTCAAATCGCGTCGTATCCTTGGCGTCAAGACACACATAGCTCGCGCCGATGGTTGAATCAGAAGGATTGGTGTATTCTTTAATAAAACGATGAAAATTGGTAATGGCAACGGTATCGCCGGGTTGCCAGGACTGAGATTGCTCATGATAGGAAGCTGATTCTATCTTACCAAGATTACCGAGAACTTTTTTCAAATAAGTTCTCATATCCACATCATTCTTACCACAGACATTCATGACTAACAAGAATGAAATAACAGATAACAAAATGGACTTCATAGTATTTTATATTTTAGATACACGCAAATATAGCCAATGAAAACAGAAATCGACAAGCGGTATCCCAACTTTTATACTTAATAATAATATTATAGTATCTACTAACTTTTCATAGAAAAGAGACACTTTAATGGCCCGAACACAAATAGACGAAGATATTCCTATTTTAAGATCAGAAAGAAACGATTTCTCTCTTTTTAATAACACACCGTCTATTCAAAACTTATGTAATAGAAGGATACAACGCATAGATATGACATTTACATACAGAAATCTACATTATATTGAGTAAATATACCATTTTACGTACCCAAAGACTTAACTCTTTCCGAAAAAGAAGTTAATGTTTTCCCGGTAAGAAGTTAGTCTTTTCTTCAGAAGAAGTTAGTCTTTTGTCCGGAAGAAATTAATAAAGCAAAAGAAGAGGTAAAATACATGCTTTCTGAAGTTATCAGAGAGCTCAGAGGGAGCATTTACCAACTATCATTTTAGAGAACGGAATTGAGTTACATCAACAGAATGCTTCTATACCGGAAGATTATCAATTCATAATATCAGATAAAGAGCCCCAATCACATCATTTTAATTTTGACTAATGGCAAAACAACAGCTTTTTCGGGAGCAATCGCAAAGAAGCCCGGAAAGAAACGAATACAGCCCGTATTAAAAATACAGAATGACAGTTCGACGTGCTTCTGTCAAAATGAAAATCTTCATCTGAATCGTTTGTCTTTCCTCCTCTCTTTACTTACACATGCTTTTTCCGCATCAGGAGTTGTCTGATCTTCTCCCTGTCACCCACTATCCATACCAGATCTCCCAAACGGAAAACCGTACTTTGATTCATGGAAATCAACTCGTCTTCCCGCTCAATGGCAACGATAAGGCTGTCATACTGTTTTCCCAACCGTGACTGGGCAATACTTTTATTCAGGAGCGGAGATTCTTCATCTACCGTGAAAGAGTGAAGCGTCACCTCTTGTCGCACATTCTTTTCGTCCGGAAAATCCTGCCGGATGTCGAGTTCCGAACGAAACTTCTGTAACTGGCCGTCTGTACCGACCACGATCAACTTATCCTGCGGATAAATGCACTCGTCACTTTGCGGAATGTATATCCTCCGTTCTCCCCTGACAATCCCCACTACATTGACACCAAACTCACGCCTGAAAGGAAGTTCCTCCAGCGACTTCCCTATATAAGATGAATAAGGAGATACCCAAACGGAGGTCAACTCGATATCTTTATCACTAAACTCACTGTTGAAACGGCTCTTCAGCGGATAGCGATTCCGGGCTGCTTCCTCCCTTCCGTTCAGATTGGTCAGGAAGTGGTTCTCCAAATGCGAATATTGGGTGAGGTTCTCCCTGAGAAGAAGTATCAGTCCCAACACGGCAACAGCTATGACAATACCTATCCCGTAATTAAGACTAAAATAACTGATGACAACTCCCGCTATGAAAAAAACAGCCACCGAAACACGGAACAGAATCAACGCTACCAGCCTCCCGTGATTGTAATTGTCGTCATTCCACAACTTCAGAAACACGTCCGGAGAATTGTACTTATCTGAAACAAGGGCCCACAAGAAAGGAGTCATCAGCAAAAGGGTGAGCAGGCACATCACTACACTCAGCCATCGTCCCGGGGAATCAAACATTCCGTTTATCGTCGGGTATACGGTCTGAACGGACAACAGCCAAATAGCAGTAAGGAGGACACTGTAAATAATCACTCTTCCGACAATCGTTTTCAGTAACCGCTTCCAGTCACTATCATGATTGACGGTCTTCTTGCCGGAAGCATAACGGTCCAGGAATTCACGGGTCCGAGGGGAAAGTACTTTATAAAGCCATTCGGAAAACGGATTTGCCAACCGGATAAAATAGGGAGTGGTAAAGGTAGTGATAACGGATACCGCAACGATAATCGGGGGAACAAACGGGTCCAGCACCTTGAGCGAGGCTCCCAATCCCGCGATAATAAAAGCAAACTCTCCTATCTGGGCCAGACTGAACCCGGACTTGACGGAAACCTTCAGTGGTTCGCCGGATAGCAAGACCCCCAATGAAGAGAAAATCGATTTACCCACAAGAGTCACCAATGTAATGATAACCACCGGCCAGGCATACTGAAGCAGGACAGACGGATTGACCAGCATACCGACGGATACAAAGAAAATAGCTCCGAAAAGATCTTTCACCGGCTGTATGATGTGTTCTATATGTTCGGCCTCAACCGTCTCAGCAAGAATAGATCCCATAATGAAAGCACCCAGCGCAGCCGAAAAACCGGTACGGGTAGCCAGCACGACCATTGCCAGGCAAAGCCCGAGAGAGACAATCAACAGAGTTTCATTATTCATCAACCGCTTTGCTTTTTTCAGGAAGAACGGAAGGATGAATATACCGACCAGAAACCACAAAATCAGGAAAAAGGCAACTTTCAGGACACTCATCAAGAGTTCCTCACCCACAAACTCTTTGCTCACCGCCATAGTAGAAAGGATGACCATCATCAGGATAGCGATCAGGTCTTCGACCACCAAGGTTCCAAACACAATGCCTGTAAACCGTTGGCTGCGCAAACCAAGATCATCAAAGGCTTTAATAATAATCGTGGTAGACGACATGGACAACATTCCACCCAGAAACACAGAATTCATCGTACTCCACCCCAACAGATGCCCCACCATAAAACCGATCAGTAACATACTGATCACTTCGGTTGTTGCCGTAATAAACGCTGCCGATCCGACATTCATCAATTTTTTAAAGCTAAACTCGAGTCCGAGAGCAAAAAGCAAAAAGACAACTCCTATCTCAGCCCAGGTATTGATGTTCTCCATATCGCCAACAGTCGGGAAGATGCGGACATAAGGCCCGGCCAGCAATCCGGCAACGATATATCCCAGGACCAGGGGTTGCTTCAGCCATTTAAATAAAAGAGTAATGATACTTGCGGACATCAGTATTAAGGCAAGGTCAGCAATCAAGGTAGGTAAATGTGACATAGTATGGTATGTATATTTCGTTAGTACTTCATTCCGTTTTATGCTCGTTTATTGTACCCAAAGAACAATCGGTAGTCCGTTTGTGTTCCGTATATATGACATTTATTTTGAAAAAAAGCTGCGGGGGCATTGCACAAAACTGAACTTTTCGTGCAAAAAGTATCCATCCTATTCAATATTTCTCTATATTTGTCGCCGAATTGGTTCGGAATCCGTGGTCAACGGACGAAGATTAAAAGGGAATCGGGTGTAAATCCCGGACAGTCCCGCTGCTGTGAAACTCTGTATAGCATCTTATCAATCAGCCAATTTCGTACCACTGACAGAAAAAGCAAACTCTGTCGGGAAGGTCCCGGTAAGATGTAGAGTCAGTCAGAAGACCTGCCATTCGTGAATAAGAGCATTCTCTCCTCGTGGGTTAGGAAAGAAAGCATCGTTGTTAAGCCCCAAATCGTAGAAATACTGTGTTTTCATCGGGTGGACGTATGTCCGCAGGGTGGAAAAGCGCGAATATGTATATGCATTTAATTGAGAAATGAATATGATTAAAAGAATCTTAGTCGCCAACCGCGGTGAAATTGCCGTGAGGGTGATGCGCTCCTGTCGGGAGATGGAAATAACGAGCATTGCCGTTTTCTCGGAAGCGGACCGAACAGCGAAACATGTGCTTTACGCCGATGAAGCTTATTGCATCGGACCGGCAGCATCGAAAGAGAGTTATCTGAATATAGAAAAAATCATTGAAGTGGCAAAGTCATGCCACGCAGACGCCATTCACCCGGGATACGGGTTCTTATCGGAAAATGCAACCTTTGCCCGCCGTTGCCGGGAAGAAGGCATCACCTTTATCGGTCCTGACCCGGAAACAATGGAAGCCATGGGAGATAAAATCTCGGCACGCATCAAGATGATCGAAGCCGGGGTACCGGTAGTTCCGGGCACTCAAGACAACCTGAAAAGTGTTGAGGAAGCAGTAGAACTCTGCAACCAAATCGGCTATCCGGTAATGCTGAAAGCCTCGATGGGCGGTGGCGGAAAAGGAATGCGACTGATTCATCATGCAGACGAAGTGGCCGAAGCCTATACAACAGCCAAGAGCGAATCGCTTTCCTCGTTCGGAGACGACACGGTCTATCTGGAGAAGTTTGTGGAAGAACCCCATCACATCGAGTTCCAGATACTGGGCGACAAGCATGGCAACGTAATTCACTTGTGCGAACGTGAATGCTCGGTGCAGCGCCGCAACCAAAAGATCGTAGAAGAGAGCCCTTCGGTTTTTATCACACCGGAACTGCGCCGGGATATGGGCGAAAAGGCAGTAGCCGCTGCCAAGGCCGTGAACTACATCGGTGCGGGAACCATTGAATTCCTGGTGGACAAGCACCGCAATTATTACTTTCTGGAAATGAACACCCGCCTGCAAGTGGAACATCCCATCACAGAAGAAGTAGTCGGCGTAGATCTGGTAAAAGAACAAATTAAGGTAGCCGACGGACAGGTGCTGCAACTGAGACAAGAGGACATCCAGCAACGGGGACACGCCATCGAATGCCGCATCTGTGCGGAAGATACGGAAATGAACTTCATGCCCAGCCCGGGTGTCATCAAGCAAATCACAGAACCCAACGGTATCGGAGTACGCATCGACAGCTATGTATACGAAGGATACGAGATTCCGATTTATTACGATCCGATGATCGGCAAACTGATCGTGTGGGCCACCACACGGGAATATGCCATCGAACGGATGCGCCGCGTGCTTCACGAATATAAGTTGACGGGCGTAAAGAACAACATCAGTTACCTGCGCGCCATCATGGATACACCCGACTTTGTGGAAGGACACTATGACACAGGCTTCATCGCCAAAAACGGTGAAGTGCTTCAGCAATGCATCACGCGCACCAGTGAGCGTGCGGAAAACATTGCGCTGATTGCCGCCTACATGGACTACCTGATGAACCTGGAAGAAAACAACAGCGGACTGGCAGCGGATAACCGCCCGATCAGCAAGTGGAAAGAATTTGGATTGCACAAAGGGGTATTAAGAATATAAAAGTATGGAAATACATATAGGAAATCGCGTGGCCGAAATAGAATTGGTCAGCAAGGAAGACAACAAAGTGGTTCTCACCATCGACGGAAAAACGTTCGAAGCGGACGTTGTCATGGCAGAGAACGGGAATTGCAACATCCTGATGGACGGACGCAGCTCCAACGCCCAACTGATTCGCAAAGAGAACGGAAAGAGCTACAAAGTGAATACACACTACAGCAGCTTCAATGTCGAGATTATAGACAGCCAGGCGAAATACCTGCGCATGCGCAAGAAAGGTGAAGAGGAGCAGAACGACCGTATCACTTCGCCCATGCCGGGCAAGGTGGTGAAAATCCCCGTCAGTGTGGGACAAGAGATGAAGGCCGGAGAAACGGTCATCGTCATCGAAGCCATGAAGATGCAGAGCAACTACAAGGTGACTTCGGACTGCCGGATTAAAGAGATTTTGGTGCAGGAGGGCGATAACATTGCCGGAGAGCAGACGCTGATAACGTTAGAATAAAATTAAAGCAAGAATAACAATGGAAGATATAAATAAAGCTTATGCCACGTTCGCCGAACGTGACCGCATCGCTTCTTTGGGTGGAGGCGCAGCCAAGATTGATATACAGCACGAAAGCGGAAAAATGACCGCCCGCGAACGCATCGACATGTTGCTGGATAAGGGTACATTTGTAGAACTGGACAAGCTGATGGTGCACCGTTGCACCAACTACGGCATGGACCGGAACAAGATTCCGGGAGACGGCGTCGTGTCGGGTTACGGAAAGATCGACGGACGGCAAGTATTTGTCTATGCCTATGACTTCACCGTTTACGGCGGTTCGCTATCGGCATCGAATGCCAAGAAGATAGTCAAGGTGCAGCAACTGGCTTTAAAGAACGGTGCTCCGATCATTGCACTGAACGATTCGGGCGGTGCACGTATCCAGGAGGGAATCGAAAGCTTGTCGGGTTACGCTGACATCTTCTACCAGAATACGATGGCAAGCGGAGTGATTCCCCAGATCTCGGCCATTCTGGGTCCTTGTGCCGGAGGAGCCTGCTACTCTCCCGCACTGACGGATTTCATCTTTATGGTGAAAGAGAAAAGCCACATGTTCGTTACCGGGCCGGACGTCGTGAAAACGGTGATCCACGAAGAAGTCAGCAAAGAAGAGCTGGGCGGCGCCATGACACACAGCAGCAAGAGCGGTGTGACACACTTCATGGCCAACACCGAAGAAGAGCTGTTGATGTCGATCCGCGAGCTCCTCTCATTCCTCCCGCAAAACAACATGGACGAGGCACGCAAGCAGAATTGCACCGACGACGTCAACCGTGAAGACGCCTCACTGAACAGCATTGTCCCTGCCGACCCCAACGTACCGTATGACATGAAGGAGATCATCGAAAGAGTAGTCGATGGAGGCTATTTCTTTGAGGTGATGCAGAACTTTGCCAAGAACATTATTATCGGTTTTGCACGCATGGGCGGACGCTCGGTAGGCATCGTAGCCAACCAACCGGCTTATCTGGCCGGAGTGCTCGACATCGACGCCAGCGATAAAGCAAGCCGCTTCATCCGCTTCTGCGACTGCTTCAACATTCCGCTGATTACATTCGAAGACGTACCGGGTTTCCTGCCGGGGTACACCCAAGAGAACAACGGCATCATCCGCCACGGAGCCAAAATTGTGTATGCTTTTGCTGAAGCAACAGTACCCAAGCTGACTGTAATCACCCGGAAGGCTTACGGCGGTGCTTACATCGTAATGAACTCCAAACAGACGGGAGCAGACGTGAACTTTGCCTATCCGAGTGCAGAGATCGCTGTAATGGGTGCCGAAGGTGCGGTGAACATTCTGTTCCGCAAGGCAGACGCAGAGACGAAAGCCCAAGAGCTGAATGCCTACAAAGAGAAGTTTGCCACCCCCTATCAGGCTGCCGAACTGGGATTCATTGACGAAATCATCCTGCCGAAGCAGACCCGCAAACGTCTGATACAGGCATTGGAGATGACGGAGAACAAGATGCAGACCAATCCGCCCAAGAAGCACGGAAACATGCCGCTTTAAACAGCTGGCGGACCAGACAGAGAGGGTATATGCTCAAGATCACGGATCGAGAAGGATATACGAAAACTGTTTCTGACACCAAAGGACTGGAGGCATCGGTACATTCGGTGAGTATAAAATCGGTAACATTGTAAGTCACTTTACAGAGTATGGAATCGGGCGTAGGCGTATCTCTTTTTCTTAAAAATTCTAAATTAGATACTATGTTTTTTTATTACTCGCTTATTTTCTCCTTCATATTCACCTTGAACCGTTCCACCTCCTCTTCTTTGAATTGGCAAGTACAAACCCCTTTTTCAGTCTTCTTTTTCATCAGCCAATCTAAGAATACGGCCTTTATATTATATGCCCGGCACAATTTGCAAAGTGAAAAATGAATCGATAGACGTATTTTTTCCGTTACTGACAGAGGGACATGAATACGTTTTTCTATCAAATATGTAGCCTGTTTGCACGACAACGTAAATATGTGTATAAACTCTTTAAACATTTTGACCTTATAATTTAAACCAGTGAACATCAATACATTTTCTCAACTGAAGACGGCTACGCTGCAATAGTTTCCAATAATTGGTAACCGACAGATTCAGTTCACGACATATTTCTGCAGCTTTCTGTTCCTGAAGGTAACACTTATTGACCACAATCAGCCATTGCCGGGGCAGATGCTCAAGACATTGATTGAATATCTCGCAAAAATCATCATTATTCAATAGTGTACTTACCGCAAACTCATCTTCTTCCCAGGGGTCCGCGACATCAGATTCTGTCCATTCGCCATGCTTATCAAAAAAAGTTTCAAAGGAAAATGACGGTGGGGTTTTGTTATACCGCTTTTTATAAATATCAGCTATTTTATGATGTAATATACTTGTCAACCAGGTCAATGGCGAACTTTTCTCTTGAAAAGAATCTCTACTTTTGTAGGCCGAAAAAAAAACTTCTTGGACTACATCTTTGGCATCTTCTTTGTCAGACAGTAAATAATAGGCCCTGTCTAATAGTGTTTTTGAATAGTCATCTATCCATTTTCCCAACTCAGAAGCCGATGTGGAGATTTCGGTTTGTAGCATACGATTATTAATTAGAAGACGTGATTCAGAGCATGGATCATTGTAACCATGCTCTGAATTTTATCATTTTTGCAAAGATACTATTTTATCTGATAATGACCTTTAATACCTTATTTATTTCAGGAACCGGGAACGTTTTATCTACTTTCATTATCTGCTTATCCTCTTTTTCCGGCTTTCCTGTGAAAATTCCCTGTGCATTTCCAGCTCCGGGATATTGGTCAACGGCTGTTCCATCATCAAAAAGAGCCGTATTTTGTGTGATATCACCTTTAAAATTGGCAGGGATCGGGGTGTCATTCGCATAGAACCAGTCGTTAGAGTAACCAAACATGGTAGCATACGCAATGTGATCGTTTTCAGTAGCTTCAAACTGTACCTCTACTTTCTCACCTGGTGCTACCGGAGCACTGCCTGCGATATATACTCCCTTCACGCTCGGCATCTTTTCCAACTCAGCTTTCAGCATAGAGGCATCACCCATTTGAGCCAATTTGGTCAGTCCCATTCCTGCATCTTTCTTGCCTGTTTCATAGATCGGATTAACATCTCCCGTATAAATAACCACAATGGCTGGAGAAATGCCCGTAATAATCCCTGTGTGATCGGAAATATTTTTATTTAAAAGAGAATTGTCACCCATTTGTGCGATAGCAGTTATTCCAGGATTCGATTTCGCACCAGCACTATAAAAAGGCATATCATTCAAAAGTTTTCCGTTGAAAATATTGGATACTGCCCATACACCCGGCGAAAAAGGAGTTTCATTCATACTGCCACCTGAAGTATTGGTGACAATCAGTTTGAATTCGGAGGAACCGGCAATATAACTCAGTTCCAGCCTCATCAGTTTTGAAGCATCAACACCGGGAACCATCATAATGTCAGCATCCTCTTTTTCGTCGGTCATTCCTACTTTTGTTCCATTATCCCATAATTTTATTTGTGAAGAAACATCTCCCGTTATGGGAGTACCATCATCATTATAAAGTTTAATACCAGGGTTTTCTGGTGCAAAGAACCAGTCTTTAGAGGCTCCATACATGGTAGCGAACATCAATGCTTGCCCCTTGCCGGCATGGAATGTAAAGTTTATACTTTGTCCCGGCAATATTACAGGTGCATTTACATCGGTATTACCTATCCCCATGAATGTGCCGCTTTCTACAAAGTCTTTCACTTCTAAGATATTCTCAAAGGAAATGACCGAGGACATAGATTCTGGCATATTCTTCTCATCATCATTACTACATGAAACTAAAGCCGTTGTCGCTAATAAAAACATTGTTACTGCTAATAGATACTTTTTCATACTCATTATTTACTAATTGGTTGATAATTCATTTTTTCTGTTATTTCTTTATCTAACAGAGAAATATATTTGGCATATCCTTCAGCTTCCATCTTTTCTTTAGGGATAAATCTCAAGGACGCACTGTTGATGCAATAGCGTAATCCGCCTTTATCTGCCGGACCATCATTAAATACATGTCCCAAGTGTGCATTGCCGGTCTTACTGCGTACTTCGACGCGCTTCATTCCGTAAGAATCATCTGTCTTTTTCATTATCAGACTTTCGGTTATCGGTTTTGAGAAACTGGGCCAACCACAACCGGACTCAAACTTATCTGTCGATATGAACAACGGCTCTCCTGTAGTGATATCCACATACAATCCTTCGCGTTTCTCATTCCAATATTCGTTTTTGAAAGCTCTTTCCGTCGCACTCTTTTGTGTTACGGCATATTGTTCGGCTGTTAAACGGGAACGCAATGTCGCATCATCCGGCTTTTGGAATTTCGTTTGAGATACGGGTATTTCTGCCTTCTCGCCTTTCATGTTGGCCTTCTTTGCCATCTCGAATAAGTCGGGATTGATATGACAATAGCCATTTGGATGTTTGCCTAAATAATTCTGGTGATACTCTTCCGCCTGATAGAAATTTCTCAACGGTTCTACTTCTACGACAATCGGCTTGGCATATTTCTTTACCAAAGTTTTTATAGCCTGTTTTATGACAGGTAAATCCGCTTTTTCCGTGTAGTAAATGCCGGTACGGTATTGTGTTCCCCTGTCGTTCCCCTGTCGGTTGAGGCTGGTCGGGTCTATCGTTTTGAAGAAAAGGTCTATCAATAAATTTAGGTCAGCTTGCCGGGCATTGTACTCAACTTTCACCGTCTCGGCAAATCCTGTATTATCATTGCATACTTGTTCATAAGTAGGATTTTTCAGATTCACGTTTCCATTCGCATACCCCACTTCTGTATGGACAACTCCATTAATCTGCTTCATGAAATGTTCTGTTCCCCAGAAACATCCACCAGCGAAATATATTTCTTTTCCGTTACTCATTCTCGTTGTCTCAGGGAACTGTCCGCTCATTGTTTTTTGCGCAGTTGCCAATCCACCGGATATGACCAAAGCAATAGTTAAAATCAGATTTTTCATATCTCTTTCTTTTTTTATGTTAGTAAATATAAGGTGAAGGACGGAGATACATAAACCCCAGTCCTAACATGGGAATATCTTTCAGAATAAAAAAATCAGTAGTAGGCACTCCGTCCACCAACTTCCACATGCCGGGGGTAGTGAACAGGAAACTGAATGTTATCAAGAATGTCGCAATAAGGCAAAGAGCTGCGAATGGTCTTAATACATCATATTTCTGGCTAAAAAGCAGCAGCAGTCCTGTGGTAATTTCGATCGTTCCAAAAAGATTGGAAACTTGCTGTATACTCAAAACGTCATATAACCAAAATAATAAAAAATGATTTTCTACCAAAGGTTTAATACTTGTCGCTTCAGTAGGCGTAAATTTAAAGATGCCAATCCATAACATAATCAACACAATACTCCAAAGCGATATGTAATACCCCAAACGTGCCAATTGTGGAAACGGAGTGATGACATAACTGAAAATTGATTTCATGTTCTTTTTCTTTTTAGTTTCTAATTTTACTCTTTCGTTTATTTAGTCTACTATTCCGCAAAATGCTGACACCTATTGGGGCACTTTTTCTTTTTTTTTCAGCACAATCCATGTAACTTTTTGATTATAAACAACATACTTCCATTTGTTAAAAAAACAAATATCTCCTGGGAATAGAATTCTTAGGGATCAGCCTATATTTCCAGCGCATGGAGTTTATAAAAAAATATATTGAATTCTATCTTCACATGATGGGAATAGAAAGTATGTTATGGGAATTTCTCTCTTCGGCTTTGAAAGGAGTTTTCGAGATCACAAAAATCTAACGTAATTCCTCTTGTTAGCATGGTTAGCTTGATGAGATTCGTAATAAGTCAGGCGATGGGCATTATAACTATTCGATGGTTGGCAAAGGTTATACGGAGTATTCTACAATTCAGGATCACATGCCGTATGGTCTTCCGATGTATCTTGCTTAATTATTTGAAATAAATCACAGTATCGGATAAAATATTAAAACTATTGGACTTTTTATTATTTTTATTCATTATAAAAAACTCAACTTTACAGCGAAAAATAATTCGGCACAGCTTCTAAGCCTATAAAACTAAAATATGGATTTTAAATGTATAGCTTTCATTTTGGGAATAATTCTACTAGGTTCTTGTCAGGACACTTTAACAGAAAGTGAAGGATTGGGTAAAACAGTTCTGATTCCTCTGTATGTATCCACACCGGATATCCACTCATCGCATGCAGTGCCGGAAGCAAAAGATGCTATCCAATCTCTGCATATACTTATTTTTGCAGGAAATACAACTAATTTAGAACAGGCATCGCTGGTCTATACGGTAAAAGCGACAATGCAGGAAGGGAATAATTTCGTCGCCGGCTTCATAAAAAGCCAGGATATAAAGGATCTCTACCGCCTTGTGTTGCTTGCTAATGTAGACGACACAAAGGTAAAACAATTAACTAAAGGAAACACCTACAATCAGATAAGCGAAAGCCTGTATGAAGATGCGCAGCAAAGATACTCTCCGGATGCTCCCGTCAGGATGTTCGGAGTAGTAAATCGGGGTGAAGGGATACAGATAACAGAAAACATGTCGTTAGGAACAATTAGCCTGATACGCGCCGTGGCACGCATCGATATAGGTGTGGGAACATACAATGAAGAATCCGGGAAATGGGATCTGGGACCATCCGAAAGATATTTCGAACTGACCGATGTGGAAGCATGGTCACCGATGAAGCGAATTTATAATATGCCTGCAGGTGGAAAATTTGATTACGAATCAAATGGAACACCATTAGTCAGTAGTGCTACAAATAGCCTGAATCATTCGGCAACCAAGGCTGTCCGATGGAAATATACGGGAGCTGATATACTAAATAACGGCATTGCCACTTATTGCAAAGACGTTATTTATCTTCCGGAAGCCGCGCTAAAGGGGTATACCGCACATCAACCATTGAACAGTGATAAAAGAACCGCACTTATCATAGGAGGGATATTGCATGATCCGGCTAATCCGGCAGCAGAAACTAAAACCTGGTATCGTGTAGACTTCACAACAGCAGGAGGAAATACTCCGGACGGAGCTCTGTTTGATATTCTGCGTAATCAGCTGTACCGTATCTCACTTAATGTAGGAGTAGCCGGCGCCGCTTCTGCGGAAGAGGCATGGAATATTTTCATGACACCGGACCAAGTCAAAGTGGATGTGGCTTCCTGGACGGATGGAGGTTCCGTTGATGTGCCCAATAGTCCATCCATCAGCATAGATAAGGAAAACTCAACCTTGCCCGAAGGTGTAGATATTACAACTGCAGACAACAGGATAAGCGTTTCCAATATCGGTGGAGAGATGTGGCTGGCATTTGGTGCCGAAACACCCGTTGAAGTAGCTAATGTGATTAATCCTTTTCCCGGACGCCTGCAAATAGACGGGACTGGAACGACACAAGCAGTGGGAGATAAGATGGTAACCCGTTTTAAAATTACAGTACAGGAACAAAAGCCGGGAAGGGAGGGCTATGCCGTACAGATTGACCTTAAAAGCCCATTGCAACAGTTGGCCTACAATCATTTCACGATCAATGTACATCCTTCCGATAAGTTATTCGAGGTAGTCACGCTGGGTGGACATACTTGGATGGCGTTCAATTCAATGGGAAAAGGCAATGATACTCAGCTTTATCTTGAACCGGAAATGACCGTGCAAGAGATGTATGAGCAGCAGTGGGTAGAAACTCTCGGACGGCAATTCCAATTTGGAACGAATGTACCGTATGTGCCTTGGAAACGTGTTCCAGGAAGACTGGACGGAAATGGAAATTTCAACTGGAACGATAAACCGAATGGAGCTCCGTGCCCCGATGGCTATCGAGCCCCCACATTATCAGAACTCCAAAACTTATTTCCCCCAGCAGGCAGTCAACTTTCCCTGCAAAAGGAATTAACATATACTTATAACGGAGAAACGATTACAGCCGTTTTGAAACAAGGAACTCCTGCAACGATCACTTTTCCGGAAAGTACAATTAAAGGATACACCTATTATATCGCGCTTACCTCCAAGGAAACGGGAAATGTGATGTATATCCCCTACGGCGGATGGAAAGAAATAAATAAGGAAGAGACAGACCCTAATACGTTGAATGGAGTTCATTATTGGGCTGATGATAGAGATGATAAGGGAACTGTCGGGTCATGGGGAGTAAGAAAAGGAAAAGAGGATATGACTTGGGTAGTTATAAATAGTTATCGATACTACGGGATACATACTTACCTCTACATGCGCTGTATCAAAAAATAACAAAATTAATTTATTACTACTATGGTTGACAATTTAAAGTATACAGCTTATTATTTCATTCTTCCAGCATTGTTATGCTATTGTATGGCAGGATGCGGCGAAGTCGAACTTGATTCTTCCGGCAATGAAGAAGGAAAGCCGTATCATTTTCAAATAACGGGATTACCGACAACGTCTCAAAGCATACTACCGCCTTCAATGTATGCTTATGTATTTGTACAGGGGGTATTGCAGAAAGCATACAATGATATCACTGTGGGAAGCGATGGAGTAGTAGAAGTGACGGTTTTGGAAAACAGCACTATCTATTTCTTTTCGGGCGTAACGATCGGTACAGGGCTTGATGAACTGGTGGAGGGAGAAAGCCTGCTATCCGATTTTCTGAACATGAACACACCTGTATTAGCTGAAAACGCAGAGCCTGCACTTTTCTATTCGGGAAAAACAGAAGAAAACGCCACCAATGCAGCTATGAGCAAGCATGTGTCTCTTATGCCGGGTGTGGCACGCATCAATCTGAAGATAAAAAATAATGCGGACATTAAGGTTACAAAAATCATTTTGGACAATGTATCGCAGCAAACTCCTTTATTCGCTTCTCCTGATCGGCCGGCACCACTCACTACTCCCCGTACAATAGAATTTCCCGATGATGGAGGTATCGGCGATAAAGAAGGTATTTGCCACTTATATGAATCCGGATCTTCTATGACGGCAATCGTCCATGCCCTCTATCATGGCGTTGTATCCATCCGTAAAGTGACTTTTCCGCCGATACAGCGAGGTTTTCAATACACGCTGACCTTAGCTGATATAGGAACAACGACCGAAAGCGCAATTGTGACAGAACCTTTTACAGACGGAGGAATGGTAGATGCGACGGATGACAAACGTATCTATCTGTATCCCAATAATACGGATGGAACCATATCCGGAAACACACTGACGGTAACGGACGGAAGTAATGATGAGGTGATGAGTTTTCTGGCTCCATTCGGAGTAAACCTGGATATTGTAGAAGGAAACGAGTATGTTTCGGAAGTTGTAAAGGAAGGGATAACGAAGATGGAAGATATGAAGCTTACCACATACAGATTCCGTCTGAGTGATGTAACGCCTCCCGGCGGTATCGAAAAGTCTATCAAGGTAAGCGTGCGCAGCAATGAAGTTGATCCGACTTTGGCACAGGAGTTTTATCTCAGAATACTTCCTGGCACACCGAACCTGCAATCAGATAACGAATAATATAGAAACAGTAAGGATACAAAAAATGAATATTAGATATTATACCCTCCAAACAGCCGTTTGTATAGCTGTTGCAGCTATCTTCATCTTTTCTTCTTGTGACAAGGAGGCAGGTTATGAATCCGCCAATGAAGAAATCCCCGGGATTACTTTCTCGTTGAGCATAGAACAGGATGAAGTAACCTCCGGACAAATGACACGCGCTACCGGAACGGCGGAGATGCCGATCAAGCAAATGAAATATATCATCAAGAAGAAAGTAGGAGAAAGCGGGACCGAGATTGTCAACGCATCCCAAGCATCCATCTCTCCTGACTTCAGTAAACTGACCATAGAGGGGCTTGAAGAAGGGGAATACGCTATCGTATTTTATGCAACCACCCAAAGCGATGAAAGCATACCACAACCTAGCACTGACGGAACATTAACCAATCCGTATAATGACAAGCCGTTGGATGTAGATTATCTTTTTGGCAGAGTAGAATTTGCCGTAGATGGAATCAAAGGAGAAATAGCCCAACCCATCCACGTCAACCTGAAGCGTTGCGTGGGACAAGTGAAAATAGAATTGAAAGGTTCTTATTACGAGAGACGATTGATTACAGGGGTGGAGCTTTCTGTTATCAATACTGATGACATTACCGCAAAGCATCTGGATTATGAAAGCGGGTATGCCGATAACCTGTATTCTACAATTACTAATCTGTCCCTGTCTCCCGACAAGACCGAGTTTTACTCGTTTCCGTCCAAACCGGGAACTACGCTTATGGGAACAATTAAAATAAGTTCGGTATTGCTCGACGGCAACACACCTTCTACAAAAACCTATATGTTCAACGATCTGAAAATTGAAGAAGGGAAAATAAGCAGAATACAACTGAACTGGATTACACCTGATGCAAACGGAGTAGTATATGCCGCACGAGAAGATCTTAATCCGACAAACTCGTATGAAATGTTTCAAAAGGGGGAAGCGGAAGTTAAGATATTAAAACGCACATTTTACACCGACAAGCCTTTCAAAATAGAGCTGGATGCGGACAAGAAACTGCACACTGCTTTTTACGGGCCGGTGAATTTACACGATGTGAAGGTCATGTGCCGGATGAAAGCGTATAGCAATGAGTTTTTCCCAATAGCATATTATGAGGAGTATCCGGCTTTTTATGAAACGTGGATGGAACTTCCGGTGATTACAAAAGAAACTACTTTCCGTACCGAAAGTGGAAAATCTCTTACTATTCCCGCTCAACCGGAACTTCTGGCGAAAGACTGTGAGTTTAAAATAGTGAACAATGATAAGTACATGCAAAACATAGGCAAAATTAAGAATCCGATAAAAATTATTTTTTATCACAACAAATCTCCCGGAATTTCGGGTCAATTCCAAACACCTGTTTCTCCTCGATATGGGCGTATGGCATGTATATTGGCAGTTAACTTATCAGCTTTTTTCGATTCGAAAGAATTTGAAGACGGAGTAAAAAACTACAAAGGTAGTATTCCGCTTGTGGCAGATACGGCTCATTGGGACAGAGTCGAATCACCGGAGGAAATTATCAGACGTGCCAGAATGACTAAGAATCTGACGATGACAGAACTCCATTGGGTGGATGATCCGAGACTCGGTCATGTTGCGGGAGCAGCATCACCAGAGCTGGGTAATAGCCCTGCTGCGACCGGGTTTAAGGGTCGTGTTCTTGAAGCTCAGTTTGGGGACAGTCCTAATCCTACACATAAGGCTCAATTAAATACGATCCTCCATGAATGGGGACATACAATGTGGTATGATCACTGTAGCACATTTTGTGGATACAAATCACAATATTATGCGTGGCAAAATTGTTGTATACCAGTGATGGATAGAATGTTTCAACAGGGGGCGTTGCCAGTCAATACTAAAAGAGAAGTGCAGGCTGTACTTCAAGCTGCCGGTACTGAGATAACAGAATAGGATACGAATTGACGGTTTTCATGGGAGTTGTATTTGTGCAGGAACGTTTGAACAGGCGTATGAATCATGATGACGAAAAGGGGCTGCAACGCAAGTAATCTGCACAACAACGGCAAGTGGATCATTGTATCACTTGCCGTTGTTTGATAAATATTCGATTGATATTGCGTATTCCCGAATAATATATACCCTTGTATTCAGAGTTTTTTGAGGTATGCAACACACAGATTATTAGTGCAGTAAACTTTCGTCAAATCGTTACTAACAAACAACTTATTGCTTCTCAATTATATTCTGTGAATCAAGCAGATATAGATAGCTCTTATTCTTCATAAAGAATATTTTTGTCTTCCGGGAACAATCGTTGAGAAATAAAACAACCGACATTTTGCGTTCAGTGAACATCTGATACGGAACAGGCGGATTGAAACGGACCTCCGGAGGGTATGTACCCCACCTGGAATCCGCATCAGTCCGCCTGTTCTACATTTATCTGTATATCCGTATTCTTAACTCGCTATTGCGAGAAACGGAATGACCGTCATTATCCTTTTTCTTTCAGGATCACATCGTGTGCACCACCCTCTACGATACTTGTGGATGAAACCAGCGTGATCTTGGCATTTTGTTGCAAATCGGGAATGGTAACAGCACCGCAACTGCACATCGTAGCCTTGATCTTACTCAGAGTGGCCGCCAGGTTGTCTTTCATCTTGCCGGCATAAGGCACGTAACTGTCTACACCTTCTTCAAACTTAAGCGATTCAGTTCCACCCATATCGTAACGTTGCCAGTTCTGGGCACGATTTGAACCTTCGCCCCAATACTCTTTCACGTAGTTGTTCTTGATGCAGAGCTTCTTGGTAGGCGATTCGTCAAAACGTGCGAAATAACGACCCATCATCAGGAAATCGGCTCCCATGGCAAGGGCAAGCACCATGTGATAGTCGTGCACCAATCCGCCATCACTACAAATAGGTACATAAATACCCGTCCGTGCCTGATATTCGTCGCGGGCACGAGCCACATCTTGCAGGGCAGTCGCCTGTCCACGTCCAATACCTTTCTGCTCACGGGTGATACAGATAGATCCACCTCCGATACCCACCTTCACAAAGTCGGCACCAGCCTCTGCCAGATAGAGGAAACCTTCTTTATCTACCACATTACCGGCACCTACCAGCACTTTATCTCCATATTGTTGCTTGATCCATTGCAGGGTCTCATACTGCCATTCCGAATAACCATCCGAAGAATCGATACAGAGCACATCTACTCCGGCTTCTACCAAGGCAGGGACACGCTCCTGATAGTCACGGGTATTGATACCGGCACCTACCAACAATTTCTTGTCGGGACTCGACACCTCGTTCGGATTCTCCTTGTGGCTGTCGTAGTCCTTGCGGAAAACAAAGTAAGCCAGACGTCCTTCTTTGTCGATAATAGGAAGTGTATTGAGTTTATGATCCCAGATAATCTGGTTGGCCTCGCTCAGTGTCAATCCCACTTCACCCACAATCAGCTTCTCAAAAGGAGTCATGAAGTCTTTGATCTTTTTATCCAGCGGGTCTCTGGAGATACGATAGTCACGGCTGGTTACCAATCCCAGAAGATGTCCGTTTGGCGAACCGTCATCCGTTATTCCGATAGTAGAGTGACCGGTCTGGCGCAACAGGCGGAGTACGTCTTCCAACGTATGTTCCGGCGTCAGATTCGAATCACTGGTCACAAAACCGGCTTTAAATTTCTTCACTTTCCGCACCATTTCCGCCTGACTGGCGATGGGTTGCGAACCGAAGATAAACGAGAGTCCTCCGTTACGCGCCAACTCGATGGCCAGTTCGGGACCGGAAACCGATTGCATGATTGCCGAAACGAAAGGGATGTTCAATTCGATTGCTGCTTGTGTGCCTGCCGCATGTTTCACCAGCGGGGTGCGCAAAGAGACATTGGAGGGTACACACTGTTTGGTGGTAAGACCGGGAATAAGTAGATATTCACCGAAAGTTCTTGAAACTTCTTCTACGTAAACTGCCATAAGATAAGTTATTTTTTGGCATGCAAAATTACATCTTTCTTTTTAATTATGTGACTGGGGAAGGGAGATTTTTTCAATAATCCTCTCAAAAGCTTGTTTTTAATCACATCGGGGCAATAAAGAGGAGACTCACTCCTGAAAGCACGCCATGTAAACCACCTTCTTACAATATCACATTCTCCTGATGTCTGTCCATTCAACTACGGATATTATTGAACACAATCTTCATATCAACCTATTTTTAAAAGTTCCTTGAATCCTTCTACCGACTTATTCGGTTCAAACTCTATCACCCGATAGTCTGCCACAGCATTAAAAGGGTCCTCACCGATTATCTTTTCTACTTCTGCACGGCTCTGAGCACGGCAAAGAATAACTCCCCCCGTCCGGGGCACCTGCGGCCCGGAAGCAAGAAAGATTCCGGCAGCATAATACTTATCCAGATAGCAACAGTGTGCTTCCAGCAATTCGATCACCTTTTCGATAGGTGCTTTATAAGTCAATATTAATACGAACATGGCCCGATTTATTTTAGTTCTCCCGCAAAGGTAACACAAATCGGCCTATGTTAGGCTTTTCTTATAAATTTAATCTGAATCCGTAATATTTCTTTTAAATTAACAGGAAACAACACTACTTGGCAAACACTTTCATACCTCCGGTGTTATACATCAACATACAAAAAACAACCGCCTATGTCACAAGAAATGAAAGCATTCCCAGGAATGAAAGCTTCACAGAAACTCAACTTCAACCATTCCGAAGTTATTATCAACAGCGCACCGGACCGGAAGGTTATCTTGGAATCGACTCTGTTAGAGCAGTCATTCGTGGAAAAAGGATGTGGGGAAACCACTCCGCATGCTTGGAAAACAACATCGAAAGAGTCTCTGAAAAGACCCGTGTTTAACGAGATATGGTACACATAATGCCAGCTTGACCTGACAGAAACCTTATCCTGCCAATTCCGCCCTGTACTCCATCGGCGAAACCCCTTCGTGTCGCTTAAAATACCTACCCAGATACGACTGGTCGGGAAAATTCAGCCTGTCTGCTATCTCCTGAATACTGAGATCGGTCGATTGGAGGAGTACCTTTATTTCAAGTGCCGTAAAATCATCAATCACTTTTTTGGCCGAATGACCTGTCAGCGAACGACAGATGCTCGTCAGGTACTTAGTAGAAATACAGAGTTTGCCTGCATAGAAAACGACATCCCGTTGCGAACAGCAATATTCGTGCACCAGAGCAACGAACTTATGAAAAAGTTCGTTCGGACGACTGCCGCCCTCAATCTCTTTATGGGTGAAAAGGCAGTGTACTTTGTCGTATACATCAAGCAGGAAACTTTGCAGGTGATTGCGCGCTATCTGGTTGCGGAAACGATGATCGGTATCGGCATAAATAGCAGACGTAGCATGCAGGAGACCGTTTATGGGGGCGGTAAATTCGGAAGGAAGTGTATAACAGGGCTTCTCTTTTATAAAATGAAAAAAGGAGGGTTCAAAACGGATACAAGCCTCACGAAACATTTCAATATGTGAAGCGAAAAAGGAGACCCGAAAATCATCGCTCTTCTCATCAAGGCTGATAACAGCACCCGGAAGGAGTACAACCTGGGTATTTACCGTTATCTCGTATTTCTTCAGATCGATGGCCATTGTACCACGGCCGGCACGGCAATAAAGGATAATGGCACAATTGAGTTTATGCAAACGGTTGTAAAAGGGAGAAAAATCATCGGTCCCTGCCACAAACGGCTGGTCGAGCGTGAGGGTAAGCGGGTTTCTTTTTTCCATATCATGTTCTTTATTTTGCCTACAAAAGTAGGTCTTTTTAGTGAATTAGCCCGCATACTGTTCCGATAATAAACAATACTGGGGCGGGTATGAAAAGCAGTCGACAGTGAAAACGCTCTACCTTTGCCACGACAAAATTAAATAGGAATTATGATTGAAAAGGTTAGTAAAGTAAAGCAGGCTATATTATTCGCCTGCTGTTTGGCCGCCACCGGATGCAAGCAAGCACCGCAGGCAACTGTAGAATCGGGATACAAAGTAATACACCTTGCGCCTACCGACCGGACGCTATCGAGTACGTACTCGGCAACAATACGCGGACGCCAAGACATCGAAATTTATCCGCAAGTGAGCGGTACACTGACACAGGTGTGTGTCAGCGAAGGAGAACGGGTAAAACGGGGACAGTCGTTGTTCATCATCGACCAAGTGCCTTACGAAGCTGCCCTGCAGACAGCATTGGCAAACGTGGAAGCAGCCAAAGCCTCACTGGCTACAGCACAACTGACGTATGACAGCAAACAGGAATTATATAAGCAGAATGTGGTTTCGGCCTTCGACCTGAGTACGGCCAAAAACTCTCTTTTGGCAGCACAAGCGCAATTGGCACAGATGAAGGCTCAGGAGGTGAACGCCCGGAACAACTTATCGTACACATTGGTAAAAAGTCCGGCGGACGGAGTGGTGGGAACACTGCCCTACCGGGTAGGAACGTTGGTGAGTGCCAGTCTGCCTGAACCGCTGACTACCGTTTCGGACAACTCGGACATGTACGTCTACTTCTCGATGACGGAAAACCAACTCTTAGGACTGATCCGACGCTACGGATCGAAGGAAGAAGCACTGAAACAAATGCCGGAAATCGGCCTCCAACTGAATGACCGATCGGACTATCCGCAACAAGGACGAATCGAGACAATCAGCGGAGTGATAGATCGGAACACCGGAACAGTCAGCCTGCGGGCAGTATTTCCCAACCGGGAAGGATTGTTGCACAGCGGCGGCGCGGGCAATGTGATTGTACCGACAGAAAAAGCGGGTGCATTGGTCATTCCGCAAGCCGCCACATTTGAGGTACAGGATAAAGTATTTGCATATAAGGTTGTGGACGGAAAAGCGCAATCCGCTCCGGTACAGGTGACACGTGTGAACGGCGGGCAGGAGTACATTGTGGAGAGCGGTTTGCAGCCCGGCGACGTGATTGTGGCAGAAGGTGTAGGATTGCTTCGCGAAGGAACAGAGATAAAAACAATAAATGGTGAATGATGAACCGAACTGCCACAGCCGCCCATCCAAGTAAGCCGGCTTTTAATATCCACTTATTAAACGTATTACTAACAAGAATATTATGAATTTACGAACTTTCATTGAACGGCCTGTCCTATCGGCTGTTATATCCATAACCATTGTCGTGGTCGGGATTATCGGATTGTTTACGCTACCCGTAGAACAATATCCGGACATTGCCCCGCCCACCATCATGGTGAGCACCAGTTACTTCGGTGCCAGCGCAGAAACTCTGCAAAAGAGTGTTATCGCACCACTCGAAGAGGCCATCAACGGTGTGGAAGACATGACCTACATGACCTCCAGCGCTACCAATGCCGGAACAGTCTCTATCACCGTCTACTTTAAACAGGGGACTGACCCGGACATGGCGGCGGTGAATGTACAGAACCGAGTTTCCAAAGCTACCGGACAGCTCCCCTCGGAGGTAAACCAAGTAGGTGTCACCACTTCGAAGCGGCAGACGAGTATCCTGCAAATGTTCTCGCTCCACAGCCCGGACGACTCGTACGACGAAGCCTTCCTGGCCAACTATATCAGCATCAACCTCAAACCTGAGATTCTCCGTATCTCGGGCGTCGGAGACATGATGATTATGGGAGGAGATTATAGCTTGCGTATCTGGATGAAACCGGACGTAATGGCACAATATCGGCTGATCCCTTCGGACGTATCGACTGTCCTGGCGGAACAGAACATTGAGTCGGCCACCGGATCGTTCGGTGAAAATTCCGATGAAACGTATCAATATACCATGAAATACAAAGGACGCCGAATCACACCGGAAGAATTCGGTGAGATCGTGATCCGTTCCACCGACGACGGACAGGTGCTGAAACTAAAAGATATCGCCACAATCGAACTGGGACAGGAAAGTTATGCTTACAGTGGTACGACAGACGGGCATAACGGTGTCTCGTGTATGCTCTTCCAGACAGCCGGCTCCAATGCCACAGAGGTGAACAACCAAATCAACCGATTCCTTGAAGAGGCAAGGAAAGAACTTCCCCAAGGAGTGGAACTGACACAACTGATGTCGTCCAACGACTTCCTGTATGCCTCCATCCACGAAGTGGTGAAGACACTGTTGGAAGCCATTCTGTTGGTTATCCTTGTCGTGTATGTCTTTTTGCAGGATATCCGCTCAACACTGATTCCACTAGTGGGGATCATTGTATCACTTATCGGTACGTTCGCTTTCATGGCAATAGCCGGATTCAGTATCAACCTGATTACGTTGTTTGCCCTGGTACTGGTCATCGGTACGGTAGTGGACGATGCCATTGTGGTGGTCGAAGCCGTGCAAGCACGGTTTGACGTGGGATACAAATCATCCTATATGGCAAGTGTCGATGCCATGAAAGGAATCAGCAATGCCGTCATCACCTCCTCATTGGTGTTCATGGCAGTTTTTATCCCCGTATCGTTCATGTCCGGCACATCAGGTACGTTCTATACTCAATTCGGACTGACAATGGCCGTTGCGGTAGGTATCTCGGCAGTAAATGCCCTGACACTGAGTCCGGCACTTTGCGCCCTGCTACTGAAACCGTACATCAATGAAGACGGTACCCAGAAACAGAACTTCGCCGCCCGTTTCCGTAAAGCATTCAATGCAGCTTTCGATGTTGTGGTAGAAAAATACAAAGGCATCGTTCTCTTCTTCATCAAGCGCCGGTGGCTGACAGGATCACTCCTGATAGCTTCCATCGCCTTACTGGTAGTACTGATGAATACAACAAAAACCAGTCTTGTGCCCGATGAAGACCAGGGCGTCGTATTCGTCAACGTCAGTACGGCCGCAGGCAGTTCGCTACGGACGACAGACGATGTAATGAAACGTATCGAGGAACGCATGGAACAGATTCCACAAGTGAAGCATGTGCAAAAGGTGGCAGGATACGGATTGCTGGCCGGACAAGGAAGCTCCTTCGGTATGCTGATCTTGAAACTGAAACCATGGGACGAACGCCCCGGAAAAGAAGATGATGTGCAGGCAGTGATCGGACAAGTGTACGGACGGACGGCAGACATCAAGGATGCCAGTGTATTCGCCATCTCACCGGGTATGATTCCGGGCTACGGAATGGGTAACGCACTTGAACTTCACATGCAGGATAAGACCGGAGGAGACGTCAATGAATTCTTCCAGACCACACAGCAGTATCTGGGAGCCCTCAACCAACGTCCGGAAATCGCCATGGCCTACTCTACATTCGACGTGCGCTATCCGCAGTGGCTGGTCGAAGTCGATCCGTCGAAATGCAAGCGTGCCGGTATCACACCGGACCAGGTATTGAGTACTCTTTCCGGATACTATGGCGGACAGTATGTGTCCAACTTCAACCGATTCTCAAAGGTGTACAAGGTGATGATCCAGTCCGACCCGCAGTACCGGCTTGACGAAGCGTCACTGAACAATACATTCGTACGCATGTCTAACGGAGAGATGGCTCCCCTCAGCCAATTCCTCACACTGACCCGTACGTATGGCGCCGAATCACTGAGCCGTTTCAATATGTACAACTCTATTGCCGTAAATGCCATGCCGGCCGATGGTTACAGTACGGGTGACGCCATCCGTGCCGTTCAGGAGACAGCTTCCACTTCCCTGCCCAAAGGTTATGGATACGATTACGGAGGCATCACCCGCGAAGAGAATCAGCAAAGCGGTACGACGGCCATCATCTTCGGCATCTGTTTTCTGATGATCTACCTGATCCTGAGTGCACTCTACGAAAGCTTCCTGATCCCGTTCGCCGTCCTCCTGAGCGTACCCTGCGGCCTGATGGGTTCATTCCTCTTCGCACGCATGTTCGGGCTGGAGAATAACATCTACCTGCAAACCGGACTGATCATGCTCATTGGATTGCTTGCCAAAACCGCCATCTTGCTGACGGAATATGCCGCCGAACGCCGTAAGGCAGGCATGGGACTGATTGCTTCTGCATTGAGTGCCGCCAAAGCCCGCCTGCGCCCGATATTAATGACGGCATTGACCATGATCTTCGGTCTGCTCCCGCTGATGGTAGCCAGCGGCGTAGGTGCAAACGGTAACCGCTCGTTGGGAACAGGTGCTGTAGGTGGCATGGTCATCGGTACACTGGCACTGCTGTTCATCGTACCGTCGCTGTTCATTGCCTTCCAATGGCTACAGGAACGGATACGTCCCGTACAGATAGAACCAAGTCATGACTGGCAGATTCAGACAGAGCAGGAAGTGGGTGAACACGAAAAAGAAGAAGCTAAGAATCGCCCTCTAAAATAAATAAACAAGCATGAAAAAGTTAATCATATCCCTTGCCGCTATCCTCGCCCTAAGCAGTTGCGGCATCTACTCCAAATACAAACCCGTCACGGAGATTCCCGACGGACTTTACGGACACGGAGGAACAGACACCCCCGGGTTGACTTCCGCCGATCCGGAAATCCAACGAAGTGATACTGCCGCCAACTTCGGCAACCTCAGCTGGCGGGAGGTTTTCACCGACCCGTATCTGCGCGTACTGATCGACTCTGCCCTCGTGCGCAACACCGATCTGCGCACTGCCCACTTACGGGTGAAAGAGGCTGAAGCTACCTTGCTTTCCGCACGCCTCTCCTATCTGCCGGCTTTTTCACTTTCTCCGCAAGGTACGGCAACCAGCTTCGATGGCGGAAAAGCTACTCAGACCTATTCACTGCCCGTCAGTGCCAGTTGGGAGATCGATATCTTTGGCCGACTGACCAATGCCAAACGTCGTGCCCAAGCTGTCGTGGCCCAAAGCCGAGATTATGAACAGGCGGTGCAGACCCAACTGATTGCCGCCGTGGCCAACAACTATTTTACCTTGTTGATGCTCGACGCCCAGATCGAAATCTCCACCGCTACGGAAGCTGCCTGGAAAGAGAGCGTCGCCACCACCCGTGCCATGAAAGCAGCGGGAATGGTGACCGAAGCTGCCTTGTCGCAAACCGAAGCTACCTATTATAATATATGTACAACTCTGCTCGATCTGCAAGAGCAGCTCAACCAAGCCGAGAACGCCCTTTCTTTGCTGCTGGCGGATGTCCCCCACCGTATCCCCCGCGGACGTCTGGCCGACCAACAGCTCCCGGAGAATCTATCGGTAGGCGTACCCCTGCAGATACTCTCCAACCGGCCCGACGTACGCAGTGCCGAACAGTCGCTGGCACAGGCATTCTACACTACCAATGCTGCCCGTTCCGCCTTTTACCCCTCGATCACACTGAGTGGCAGTGCGGGATGGACCAATTCGGCAGGTGCCATGATTGTCAACCCCGGTAAGTTTCTTGCCACAGCAGTAGCCTCTCTTACCCAGCCCTTGTTTAACCGCGGAGCAAACATCGCCCAACTCCGCATAGCCAAGGCGCAGCAGGAAGAGGCACGCCTCAGCTTTGAGCAGACCTTACTCAATGCCGGAAGTGAAGTCAACAATGCTCTGGTACAATATCAGACGGCACGAGACAAATCGGCCTATTTCAACCGTCAGGTAGCCTCTCTGGAGAATGCTGCACGCAGCACGCAACTACTGATGAAGCATGGTAACACGACTTACCTGGAAGTGCTCACCGCACAGCAGACACTGCTTAATGCGCAACTCTCCCAGGTGGCCAACCGCTTTACCGAAATCCAGGGAGTCATCACCTTGTATCAGGCATTGGGAGGGGGCAGGGAAACTGCCTCCGGAGAAAGAAATTCTTAACAGAAGAATACAGCCTAACTTTTCAACCTTTCTTAAATGATGACGACTGTCTGTCCGGTACCTTGTGTACCGGGCTGCACAGAAAAAGCCCGTACTACCTCTTCTCTAACAAAAAGGATGTACGGGCTTTCCTGTTTTAAACGGTATCTTATGCGTTCAGCGCCTGTTCGATGTCCGCGATAATATCATCTGCATTTTCGATTCCCACCGACAAGCGGATCAGATCCGGACGAACACCGGCTTCTATCAATTGTTCGTCTGTCAGCTGGCGATGCGTATGACTGGCGGGATGAAGCACACATGTGCGTGCATCGGCTACATGGGTAACGATGGCCGCCAGCTTCAACGAATCCATAAATTTGATGGACAACTCACGACCGCCTTTCAAGCCGAAAGAGATCACACCGCACGAGCCATTCGGCATATACTTCTGCGCCAGTTCGTAGTATTTGTTGCCCGGCAGACCGCAATAGTTTACCCATGCCACCTTGTCGTTCTGCGCAAGATATTCGGCTACCTTCTGTGCATTGCCACAGTGCTGAGGCATGCGCAAATGCAACGTCTCCAAGCCCAGATTCAGCAAGAAAGCGTTTTGCGGACTTTGAATACTGCCCAGGTCACGCATCAATTGCGCGGTTGCCTTTGTCATATAAGCGCCCTTGCCGAAAGCCTTGGTATAGGTCAATCCGTGATACGATTCATCCGGTGTGCAGAGTCCCGGGAACTTGTCCGCATGGGCTTCCCAATCGAAGTTTCCGCTGTCTACGATGCAGCCGCCTACACTGGTGGCATGCCCGTCCATGTATTTAGTAGTGGAGTGAACCACGATATCGGCTCCCCACTCAAACGGACGACAGTTGATCGGTGTCGGAAATGTATTATCAACAATCAAAGGCACACCGTGACTATGGGCAATGCGGGCGAATTTCTCAATGTCGAGCACTTCAAGCGACGGATTGGAGATGGTCTCGCCGAACAGTGCTTTCGTATTCGGACGGAAAGCCGCCGAAATCTCTTCTTCACCGGCATCGGGGCTGACGAAAGTGACATCGATACCCAATTTCTTCATCGTCACGCCAAAGAGGTTAAACGTTCCGCCGTAGATGGCCGACGAACAAACAAAATGATCGCCCGCCTGGCAAATGTTGAATATGGCATAGAAATTGGCAGCCTGTCCACTGGAAGTCAACATAGCTCCCACTCCTCCTTCGAGAGCGGCAATCTTGGCGGCTACAGCGTCGTTCGTCGGATTTTGCAGACGGGTATAAAAGTAACCGCTGTCTTCAAGATCGAACAAGCGGGCCATCTGCTCACTGGTTTCGTATTTAAAAGTAGTACTTTGATAGATGGGCAGCACGCGCGGCTCGCCCTTTTTCGGAGTCCATCCTGCTTGTACGCACAGGGTTTCGGGCTTGAATTGTTTTGCCATAATGATATTGAGTTTACGATTATATTGCCTTAAAAAAGTTATATCGACGCAAAAGTAGAGAAAATTATTGGTTTAAAAGGCTATCTTTGCGAGCGAAAAAGCAAAAATTCACCTTAGAAGTCAAACAATAGCACAGCAGCCCGAGCCTGCATCTTTTATACGTAGCGATATGAAAAGAAAACTCTGTCTTCTCCTGTTCTTCTGTCTTTTATTGACTGCCCCGGCTTTGCGGGCACAGCAGAAAGCCACTCCCAGATCCGGTGAAGGTATCTCTACCTTCCTCCTGCGCCACAACCGCGCCCCGAAGAAATACTACAATGATTTCATCGAACTCAACAAAGCCAAACTAGGGAAGAGCAGAACTCTTAAAATGGGTGTCACTTACCTGATTCCCCCTGTCAAGAAAGCGTCGGCCGCCACTTCCGGAAAAACGACGGAGGCAGCAGCCGAAAAGACATCCGCACATCACCCGCGCCGTACGGAAGTCAACGAGCCGCTCTTCGGGAAGTGGCTTTCAAATGTCAAGGTCACTTCCAATCGCCTTGCCGGTACCTGCTTCTATGTTGTCAGCGGACATGGCGGTCCCGATCCGGGCGCCATCGGACGCGTTGGCAAACACGAGCTCCACGAAGACGAATATGCCTACGACATCGCCCTTCGCCTTGCCCGCAACCTGATGCAGGAGGGTGCCGAAGTACGTATCATCATTCAAGATGCCAAAGACGGCATCCGTGACGAGGCTTATCTCTCGAACAGTAAACGTGAAACCTGCATGGGCTCTCCCATCCCGCTGAACCAGGTACAGCGCCTTCAGCAGCGTTGCGACAAAATCAATGCCCTTTATCGTAAAGACCGCAAGAAGTATAAATACTGCCGCGCCATCTTCATTCATGTGGACAGTCGCAGCAAAGGTACCCAGACCGACGTCTTCTTTTACCACTCCAACCGCAAAGCCGAGAGTAAGCGCCTCGCCAAAAACATGAAGGAAACCTTCGAGTCCAAATACGGCAAGCATCAACCTAACCGGGGGTTTTCGGGCACCGTAAGCGGACGCAACCTCTATGTTCTGGCCCACACCACGCCCGCCTCTGTTTTTGTCGAGTTGGGCAACATCCAGAATACCTTCGACCAGCGTCGCCTGGTGATCCCCTCCAACCGGCAGGCACTCGCCAAATGGTTAATGGAAGGGTTTATAAAAGACTATAAATAAACAGAACCTCTTGTTTTTCTGAAAGATTACAAAAGGATGTGAATGTACTGAGAGCAGATGACCGGAGTGAGCCGATAAATCCTATATTTGTTGCCGGATGTAAAGTAAAACTTTTAAAGTCATTTTTATGGAACAGTTATCTTTTATAGAATCATTCCGGACTTCTCCTTTCATTCTCACCGAAGGCGCTATCGTAGAACGTTTGCGTCACGAGTTTCACATTTCACCGGACAAACACATTGCACATGCCGCACTGATCTACGATGACTCCCATCGTGAGATTCTGGCATCCATCTACCGGCAATACCTGCAGATAGCCACTGAGTTCCGCCTGCCACTGATGCTGATGACTCCCACCCGCAGAGCGAACATCGAGCAAATAGCCGCGTCCGATTACCGGCATAAAAATGTACTGGCGGATACTATGGCCTTTCTCTCCCGCTTCCGTGACGAAGCTTCCACTCCCGTATATATCGGCGGACTGGCCGGATGCCGCGGCAATGCGTACGACGGCCGCTACTATCTGTCGGTAGAAGAAGCCATGGAGTTTCATTTCCCGACAGTCCGCACGCTGGCACAGTCGGGGGCGGACTATCTGTTTGCCGGCATCATGCCGCAACTGACAGAAGCCATCGGAATGGCCAATGCCATGGCTGCAACAGGACTGCCTTACATCATCAGCTTCATGGTATGTCGTGACGGACGCCTGATAGACGGTACTTTCATTCATGACGCCATCGATGCCATCGAAAAGGAAACTTCCACCCGTCCACTGTGCTATATGGCCAACTGCGTACATCCCGATGTGTTGCACCAGGCGCTGCTGCATCCCCGGAACGATACGCCTTTGGTGCGTCAGCGCTTTCAGGGTGTTCAGGCCAATGCCGCCAACCTCAGCCCGGAGGAACTGGACGGATGCGATCATCTGATTTCTTCTTCACCGGAAGAACTGGCAGACAGACTGATGACACTGCTGTGGGACTTTCCGTTAAAAATCTGCGGAGGCTGTTGCGGAACCAATCAACAGCACATGCACCGTTTCGCAGAGATGCTGGCTTACCGCCGTGACAATAAAGCGTGGTAACTGTCTGCTCCGGTAAACGGGACCGCCCGTGCCGGCAATGCGAACTCTCACTCCTTCCTCCTGCGGTTCAGATATCTGCGCAACAATGTGGGAGTAAAGCAGAAGATCAACTGGGCTTTACTCCACTTGTAGCATTGCTGGAACACAAGCATACCGATAGCAATGAACAGGGCAGCGCCCACAGCAGCTTGCAGAGGCAGCCAATGCACATCCTCTTGCGGGACTATCAGAGGGATCAACGCCAATGCTCCGGCGGGAGCAAAGTACTTTCCGGTCCACTCGAAGACAGCAAACAAGCAGCAGATGATGAGCAAGGCGACCACCGTTTCGGGCAAATGCAAAAAGGTATGCCCGATGATCTGAAAAGCGGTCCCCAAGGCAGCTCCGGTAACCAAAAACAGAAACACCTGCATGGGGCGGTTTCTGAATCCGGCTTTCGAATTGACAATCTCCGTGAATGTCACGATCAACGGAGGAATAATGAAATAACTGCATCCGCAGGAGATAGAAAGGGCAGCTACCAGTGAAACCCAAAAGAGCAGAGCCGCCCAACGGAAAATCTCCTTTTTCCACTCACGCCCGGACAGGACGTAATCCGTCTCCCGGCGCAAACCTCCTTTTTCCATCAGCCTCTGTCCGGCAACAAGCACGGCGGAAAGCAGGAAAACGGCCGACGGATAGATCCAGGTCTCAGTGTGCAGCAGCACCGGCAGCATACAAGCCGAAATCAGCGGAATCAGAGTAGCCCGGCTGAACAGCAGGCAACAGGCGGCAAAGGCAAATGCCAGGCATAAATTGCAGAGCAACGGCAGCGTGGAGTAGCGCACGATACAAACTCCGGCAACAGCCCCTGCTGTCATCAGCCCGATCAGCTGCCAACGCCCGACTTTCCAAACCCGCTTATCGATCACCCACAAACCGACGGCGAGCGCCGCCATCTCCGGAAAGATAATCTCTTTCTCGCCTGTCCATTCGGCTATGCCCACCATCAGCATCACCATGAAAACAGAGAATACATATCTGACTTTTTTCGTTTTGTCCATCATGAAGTCCAATAAAGATCCGCAAAGATAGTCATTTATTAGGAGGCATCCCTCCCGAATGGCTACCGGATGGAAATTTAACCGTAAAAATTCGACGATCGTCCGATCATAACCGTCCCGGATTTGTTACTACACCAAGTGTAACATCAAATTCTTATGACCATGTCCGATTTCAACCCCAGACCGTCCGACAAACTGACGGCAAGCGAACGTAAAGAACTGGATACCTCCGAGTTCGGCATACCCCAATTAAGAGAGTTCCCCATCCACGACGCCGCCCATGTACGCGCGGCAGAAGCCTACTTCAGGTATGCGCCCGAAGAGTATAAAGCGCAGTTGGCACGGAACATCCTGGCCAAAGCACATCTGCTGGGAGTGAACGTAAAAAGCCCCGCCATCTTGGAGTGGGCAGAGAAATAACCGGAAATAAAAGCAATAAGGCAGGCGCACGAAGAAAGATTCCCGGATTATTTCCTACTTTTGTACCCATATACCCCCTCACTTTATAAAAACTGTTGTATATGAGTTTCTCAGGATTCGTTTTTGATATGATCAGGCGCAATAAGGAGAACAGAGACCTGCTTACTCTGCGCCGGGAACGGATGAAGGACCTTCAAGGTAAAATGTACCGGAAAGGGACGCTTCAAAATCCGAATGTAACCCTGGAAGAGCTGGAGAAGATAGAAAAGGCCACCCGTGAAAAGGAAAAAGCGGAAACACAATATTATCTGCGCGCCACGCTGATCTTCCTGACCGTGACAGCCATACTGGCACTCATACTCTGGTGGATATTGTAGCATCGCTCCCGCTTTAGAGAACCGTCGGTTCCACATCCGTTACCGTTCACCTCCTCATACCTTTATTCAACCGATTATGAACACAAAGACATACCCTTGGCTGCGTACGGGCGCATCGGTGAAACGATAAAAGAGAATGCTCAAGACTACGGATGGTGTCTGCCCTTCTGAAAACGAACGGGACTTATTTGTAACCGATATGAAAATATTCTTTCATGCCGGGATGATATTCGTCGGATAAACACTACCTTTGTTGGAATACAACGTTTCCAACCTAATATCAATCCATATAACATGACTCCAGATTTCGATTACAGTGAAGTGCCTTTCGGATTCAACTATTGCCTCAACAAATCATGTAAGCAAGCCTCCACGTGCCTGCGCTACCGGTTGTACACTCATATTCCGGCAGCTTGCCAGACCATAAGAATAATCAATCCCGTTTACGCCGCCACCATCGACAACGTGTGCCCTTTCTTCATGCCCGACAAGAAAGTGCGGTATGCCTTAGGCATCACCCACTTGCTGGATCATGTGCCTTACAGTGACGCAGTCAGCATCAAAAGACAAATGCTGGCACACTTCAAGCAGGCCACTTATTATCGTTGCCGCCGCAAAGAACGGATGCTCGATCCTTCCGAACAGGAATATATCCGTAAATTATTTGTCAGTAAAGGAATCAAAGAACTACCGGTATATGATGAATACATAGAAAAGTACGACTGGTAGCACAAGCATTTATAAAGAAACCGGCAACTTCGGTAAAGGGAAAGGATTGCTTCATAAAAGAGAAATGAATGCTTTGTCAAAGGGGAGAAAACGCCTTGTTGAAAGGGAATGGCAGACCTCTCCCAAAGGAAAAATCGCACGACCCAAAGAAGGCAGTCAGCCTGCCGAAGAGAAAAAACCTACTATCTGAAAGGGAGCAATCACTTCAACAAAAGAAATAGTCACTTCAACAAAAGGGGAATAGTGCCCTCTTCAAAGAAAAATAATCGATCTGCCATAGAAAAGCAGTTGCCTCACCACAGAAAAAGAGCTGCTTCACCACCCAAGAACAGTTGCTTCACCACAGAAAAACAGACATTTAACCGATGACAAACAGATATTGCTTCCATGGCAAATCATCATTTAAATGAAGAGAAACCTTCCACTAAAGTGTCACAATCTTTACTTCTAGGCGACAACTTTTTGTCGCCCGAGAGAAAAAAGTTTTTCACCTACACGACACAAAGTGAAACAATAGAGAAAGGAATAAATACATCTCAATCTACCGGATTCTTCCACTGAATTCTTCTAATAAACTTATCGGATTCTATATTCAAAATAAGATTGCGAATGTACCGTTTTTTACAGAAGCTCCGATTCAATATCCAAGGGTAGCCGGATGTAATTGTGCGATAGTGAACTGCCTTTGTGCGTGTCCGCACAATAGCAAAAGAGTGTTCAGGAATATATTGTATTATATAATAGCCATTTAGCGATATGGCATGATTCTTGCAAGCATAAAGAAAAAACAGTAATAGAACCATGATCAAGCATTACTTGAAAGTAGCATTACGCAATTTGATGAACTTTAAAGTTCATAGTCTTATTTCGGCTATTTGTTTAGCGATAGGTATCACCTGCTTCAGTATGATGAATTATTTTATTGATGCCATAACGGGTAAAGTAGAACTGTCCGATAATAATAAATACAGCATCCGGTTGTCCGGAGCATCTTCCCAGACAGCCGCCGATATCTATTTGTTTAAGGAGGATTTTGATTATCTGAAAGAGTTGCCGATAGCGGGCATAGATACCCTTGTGGCTTCTTCCTCTTATAGCAATGGAAAAGAGATTACGGCCATCGACAAAAAACAACGGGAACTGCCGTTTTTGGTGTCGTTCCAAAATGTATCATCCAATTATTTCACCTATAATTCGCTCCAATTGAAGTATGGCAATCAAGAGATAACAGCTCCCGACGAGGTGATCGTCTCCCGATCGTTTGCCCGGAAAGCATTTGGAGAAGAGAATCCGATAGGCCAGGTCATCCGTCAGGAAACAGAGGCTGCCAACCCGTCTGATCTTATGGTGTATAAAATTGTCAATGTTGCTTTGACAGAAGAAAAAGATTTTCATGGGAAAACGATCGATTGTTATTTTCCCCTGTCCGCAAAGTCCCGTACTCCGCTCTGCATCAGATCACGTCTCACCGGACAAACCACGACCGAAAGCCTGAATAAACAGTTAAAAGGCCTGACCTGGAAGCATGGAGACCAGGATATCTATTTATATGCCTCCCTGGAGTCGGAACAGAATAGCAGTGTTCAAAGAACGATAAGCATTCTGCTCGCCCGGTTTATAGCTTCGCTGATTTTATTGTCTGGTTTGATCAATTTTCTGAAGTTCATTATCCAGATGTTCTATAACCGGCAACGAGAACTGGTGCTTCGCAAATGTATCGGTTCGGACATCAAAGGATTGTTTGCCTTGCTTTTCGCCGAAATCTTCTGGATGCTATCTGTCGCTTTCCTTCTGTCCTTGGCCGTGACGGAAATCACGCTCTCTCTGGCATATACGTACATCCGTCCGGAAGACATGATCTCATTCTCCCTGGTAGACTTGTATGGTTCACAGTTAGGTTTGTACCTCGCTTTGTTGTTGATCTGCATGCTCGCCATTCTTTATCCTATCTATCGGTTACGCCGGTTGAGTGTCCTCCATTCGGTCGTGCAGAGACAGAAGCGGCACGTGTTCCGCAATTTCATGATTGCTCTACAATTGGCGATCTCCATCCTTTTCACAGGCGGTGTATTCGGCATAACGCTTTTGTTCAATGAGATGTTTGAAGGAATGTACCGTCCTTTGAGCACGGAAGAAGAGAACCGGGTGATTTCAATATCGGTCAATACCATATGCATGCAGAAAAACATGGATGCCATTCTTTCGGATATCCAGTCTTTGTCCGAGATAACCGATCGGACATCCGCCTTCAATACCTTCGATGCCGATGTTTATACTTACATGACCTATATGAAAGACGGAAAGCCGAGAGGAAATGTGATGATGATCCAAGCAGAGCCTCATTATTTTGAGTTCTTCAAGATCCCGTTCTCCGGAAAATTAGTAGATAAGGATGCTCAAGGCTTTGTTTATATAAGCGAACAGTTTAAAGAACAATTGCAAAGGGATAGTATAACAGGTAGTGTCACGTTGGATGGCAAAGAATACCGGATTGCCGGGACTTACCGTGCACTGAACAGGGAAGATACTCAGAGCAGTTCAGTCGGTTCTGTCTTTCTAGTTAACCCGCAAGCCTACACCTATTACTTCAAAACTCTCCATTCCGATATTACTCCGGTCGCCCTGGAAAAGATAACGGAGATCTGCCGGCGTTATGTACCCGAGACATTGCCTCTTAACATTCGTAATACGGGTGATTCCAAACAGTCCGTCATGGGAACTGTAGCACTCTTGCAGACAGCATCCCTGTTGTTGGCGATAGTCAGTATCCTCCTGTTGATATTAAGTATTTATTCCGGAATCTCCATGGATGTGATAAATCGGCAAAAAGAAGTGGCCATCCGAAAAATAAACGGAGCCACCCCGAGAGTGATTGCCCTGTTATTCGGCAAAATCTATTTGATTATTTATCTTTCTGTCTTCGTCATTATCTATCCGCTGGTACGATTGGTGTTGATAAGCATCGCACAAAAAAGCAATCTGCAAAGCATATATAGTTGGAGCTGGGGAATCCTGTTGTTCTTCACGATGGCTCTTTTGATCTTTTTGGTTACGGCATACAAGATTTATAAAGTAATGCACCTGAATCCGGCAAGCGTCTTGAAAAAGGAATAAAAACGATCTCTATTGCGTCTGCCCGTTATAAGGTCAAAATGAGGAGATGTGTCAAGACTCGTATTCACCACAGGTTACACGGATGTATACAGATAAGCAGTATTGGTTATCAGCAGATAAAAAAATCGTTTAGTGTAAATCTGTGCAATCCTGTGTGGTGAGTTATGAAACCCTCTCCTTTCCTGCGCGATGCACAATAACCATGTCAGGGTGTTGATGCGCCCCAAGGCTTTGGTATTTACATTTCCTGCTGTTCCGGGCATCCATGTGTAACAGTCCTCAATGAACGGCTTTTCAAGTTCACCAATAGCTACATCTTCAATGTTCTTTCGGGTTTTCATGAAAAGGCAAAAGACTTTTGTAGTCGGCAACCGGTTCACAACAGATGTCTTCCGCTTTTCCTTTACCTATCTTTTCCTCATGCGATTCAAGCTGTTCTTTGAAAACAACTACTTGTTTTTTAGCATGCTTACGTTATCTTTGCACATCTTTTAGAAATAGAAAGTTTAAAAGGAAAATGCCGGATTCCTTTATCCGATCTATTTGTCTCCTTTACTTTTATCCCTATCTTTACGGCCCTAAACAATAAATGATATGAACTGGATTATCCTAACGATTGCCGGATGCTTTGAAGTACTGTTCACTTTCTGCATGGGAAAAGTGAAAGAAACAACCGGAACAGAAATGTACTTATGGTTTACCGGATTCCTGATTGCAACCCTGATCAGCATGCTGTTACTGGTGAAAGCAACACACAATCTTCCCATCGGCACAGCCTATGCCGTATGGACGGGGATAGGTGCCGTGGGTACGGTACTTGTAGGTATTCTGGTATTCAAAGAACCTGCCGGCTTCTGGAGGCTCTTCTTTATAGTGATGTTAATCGGTTCGATTATCGGATTGAAGATGGTGTCGCACGGATAGAGAGGAGTAATCTGTAACATACGGTTCCGTTGACGGAAACTTTGGAAATGTGGTTACTGCTTTGGAAGTACACCGCCTACTCTTCAAAGTCATTCTCTTGTGCAACCTCGTTTTCTGCTTTATCCTCTCAGCACTGCCGGCAATTCCGCCAACGAATGAATCATCAAATACTCTCGCTCCGTCCCGGAGATCACCTCGTGTTTCCACATAGCTTCGGCCGGCACATGAATGGCATGCCCACCCAATGACAATACTGGAAGCACGTCCGATTTCAGCGAGTTACCCACCATTAAAAAAGATTGTGGAGCAACGTCCAGTGAAGAGATCAGCCGCTGATAATCCTGCGGTGCCTTGTCGGTCATGATCTCCGTATGATCAAAATAATGGGAGATTCCCGAACGTTGCAGTTTACGTTCCTGATCCAGCAGGTCGCCTTTGGTCGCTACAACCAGTTTATAGTCATCCTTCAGTGTCTCAAGCGCTTCCGTCACCCCGCCGAGCAGACGGATAGGCATCTCCAACAGTTCTTTTCCCATCTCCACGATGCGTCCGATCACTTCGGCAGGCACCCGGTTCCGGCTAATCTTCACGGCAGCCTCCACCATGGAGAGCGTGAACGGCTTAGCCCCGTATTTATAGATATCCATATTCTCCATCTCTATGGCGAATAGGCGGGACGAGATTTCTTCCGCCGTTCCATACCCGGCAAGTAAATGGCAAAATTCACTCTCAACCTTGTCGTAAAACACCTGATTATCCCATAATGTATCGTCCGCATCGAATGCGATCACTTTAATTTGCTGCATGTCTCTCTCTTTTGATTCCTGCAAAAATACGCTTATAAAATGAAAGCAGCCTGCATCCGGTAAATAAAATTAAGTTCTTTTCCGGATTCAAGAACCAACACATACGGCTTTTGTTATTACCGCATAATCAGAGATGTTCAATTTTCAAACAGTAAAATCAATGTATGATAACCTAAAACAACAGAAGTATGAAAAAGTTAATGTTTGCTGTAATAGCTTGCGCGATGGGCCTTTCGGGCTGCTCTTCGGAGGATGACTGTGCTACCAATCCCGAACCTGCGGGAGATGTGACGGAAATCAAATTAAGTGCCGGTATCCAGGGAGTGGCAACCCGCAGCCCGGTATCGACCAATGACAATATAACGGCTCCGTTTGTGGCCTCCGCCACCACCGGAGACTATACGACGAATGCATGGAGTTCCACCGTGACGTTTGTGGCATCGCCCACACCGACAGCCGCACTCTCTTTCAGCCCGGCACGGTATTATCCGGTGGATAATTCTCCCATCTATATCAGAGGTTACTACCCGGCAGGGACACTTTCCGGCAAAACAGTTACGCTGGCTGGCGATGGGACAGAAGACGTGATGCTCACCGCTCAAGCCTCAGGGACGAAAGCGACTGCAGGAGCACTGTCGTTTGTCTTCAACCATCTGCTGACGCAATTGCAATTCAAACTTGTGGCCGGTGCAGGATATCCGGCATCGGGTGTCAACGTGACCAGTCTTGTCATCAAGCAACAAAAGACACCTGCCACACTGGACCTGAATACATCCAGCCTGACGTATACCACCAAAGACCTTACCCTTTCGGGTACATTCCCCATCCTAACGGCCGGAAGTACAATCAACAACTATCCGATGGTGAAAAGCGGCGAAGCCCTCACGGTGGCAGTCACCACAAGTGACGGAGTGACTTATCCCGAATCTACCATCTCGGTCACTACCGAAGTCGGAAAATCACATTTAATCACCCTTACCTTTACGCCGAAGGAAATCACGTCCTCTATCAGTGTGACAGCCTGGCAGACAGGAGGAACCGGATCGTCCACATTACAATAAACGTTCTCATAACACGCAGGTTGTGCAGGAGATGGCGACAGCTATATCCGCGCAATCTGTCACATCAAGAAAGAAAGGGGCGATGAAACGGACTATCCTCATCTTATTGGGCTGGATGCTGCTCTCGCAAGGATGCAGCTATGGTGTGGGCGACGACTGCCTCCCACCCGAAGAACCTGTACCCATACGGATGGCGATTGCAGAAGGAAAGCTCTCCACGCGGGCACCTGTCACAACGATCGATGCAAGCAATCTGTCGAATGTCGGCATTTACGCAGTCAGCGAAGGGAGCATAGCCGGGCAATATCCCTGGACATCCACTCCTTTCGCCCTGAATCTGGTACCGAGCGGCATCAGCGGCAGCCAGCTCTCTTTCAACCCCAAACTCTATTATCCATTGGGAGGGAAACGGGTCATTTTCTACAGTTATTATCCGCGCACGACAGCCACAAGCGGCAGCAATTACATCACGGCTCCGGGCAACGGTGTCGCCCCTGCCTATCATTTCACGCTGACGGGAGCAGAAGACATCATGTATGCCGCAGGCACTCCCACAGGAAGTACCAGCACCATGCCCGTCAGCCTGACATTCAACCATGTGTTGACCCAACTCCAACTGAACACTTCCCTATTGGGCGCACTGTCCAGCATCAAGCTGCTGGGTGTGTACAATAAAGGTACGCTCGACATTGGCAACGGAAATGTCACCTATGACAGTTCCACGACGGATATCACATTGACCGTTCCCCTTCTAGGTTCGGTTACCAATACCGTAATGGTTCCTGCCGGAGTAGCAAGTTATAAGGTAGAAGTCGTTCTGCTGCTTTCGCTGTTGAAAAGGACATATCTGGTGAAACCCACTTCGGGTAATTTCCAACCGGGGGTAATTTATACGATCAGTCTCTGATCAGGAAAAGAGTAACGACAGGAAGTTTGCATTCTCCTCCTGCTCTCCGTCTTCCGGATTATGGCTGTAGCCGTTCTCCATCAACAAGTCACGGTATATCAGGCAGAGCTGCATGGGTGAGTGGTAAGGCTCGTATGTGCTGACCGGAAGTTGCGACACCGCATGCAGGGCATCTGCTATTTTCATTGCCATCCGCCTGTTCTCCTGTATCCGGTGGAAACACTCTTCCCGCTCCTCTACACTTTCGGCATGTACCATCTGCGACGCAAGTTCCTCTATTCGGTTGAGAGGTCCCCGCAGCTCCCTGCTGACGTGGGCAAAAAAGGCTGAGCGCAACCGGTCCGCCTGTTCGGTGCGCTCCTTCTCTATACACAGACGGTTGGCTTCCATCACCTGTGCGGTTATATTCTTGACGTATCCTTTCAGATAATAGAATCCATTGCCCAGCGGTTGGCAGGTCACAACATGATTTTCAAGATAAAAGTCCTCTCCGTTGCCATGAATCTTATAACGGATTCCTTCCTGGGGAGGACGCCCGGCATGAATGTCGGCCATAAACTGAGTGACGGTCTGCAGATCTTCACCGTTCATCAATTTCAGATAATCCGCTGGATCGACATACTGCAATTCGTCGTGCCGATGGATGGTATCGGCGAATCCAATGTAACGTAATCTTCCCGTTTCGGTACTGTATGTCCACATACCAACTCCTGCTATTTTCAGCATTTCCAGCAATACCTTTTCCCTGAAAAGGGCATCAAGGCTCTCTTTACGATGTTTTTTAGCCATTCTGTAATGATTATGAATACTTAGATGGTCCTGAGTTGTTTTACAGTTAAATCTATTTTATAAGTCCATTGTCTATCCAATTGCATAGTACACATCCGAAAGATGTTTGTTGAAGTACAACAATCGGGAAAAGAAAAGGTTCGGTAGCGGTCCTCTACTTTCCGGATGAGGAGCAGGCCGCTAAAAAGAGGATGTGTCAAGACTCCTGCTCACCACTGATTGCACTGATTGACACAGATAAACATCATTAGTTATCAATAGATTAAGTTCGCTCTACAGAACTCAGTGTTGCTCTGTGGTGAATTTTGACACATCCCCCTATCTTCTATCCTACGCTGTGACAGCGTTACTCATCCCGATATTTGCAGCAGCCGGGCAGAGCATCGTAAACTGCTTTGACGGCCTTGTACTTATCCGTATCATGACCCGCTGCGGCAATGGCTTTGGCAACGGCGTCGGCCGATGTTTCTGACGGGTCGAGTTGCAAGTGGATCATTTGTTTCTCCCGGTCCCAATGAGCGGACCGGACACCGGAGACACCTTTAGCGGCTGTTTCGATGCGTTCCTTGCACATATCGCAAGAACCACGGACGGCAAACAGTACGTGTTCACTTTCCTGAGAGACAGCATGACTGCCAGACATACCGGACATGCTGTGTCCTTGGTGTCCGGTCATGGGAGCAGTTCCCGGAGCATTTTCGTTCATCATTGAGCGTTTGCCTTCGAGTTGCGCACTGGCATCGATGGAGAAGACTCCGTTGGTCACAATCTCCTCACCATCGGAAAGTCCGTCGAGAACCACATAGGCTCCGCCAAGAGCGGGGCCAAGGGTGACTTCACGCATCCGGAAGGTGGGAGTATCCGTATCGGGCAGGCGCACATAGACCACAGCACGCTTGCCAGTCCAGAGGACAGCCGTTTGCGGAACAACAATCCGGTCTTTATACCCCTTTAGAGGGGCAGCAACCTGGGCAGTAGCATACATTTCGGGCTTCATCTCCAGAGTGGGATTGGCTACATCCACGCGGACCCGGGCCGTGCGCGTAGTGGCATTAAGAATGGGATCGATGAATGAAATACGCCCGGAATACGTCTTTCCGGGAAAGGCAGAAAGAGTAAACTCCACCCGGTCACCTTTGGCAAGAAAAGGTAAATCCACCTCAAAAGCGTCGAACATGGCCCACACACGGGAGAGGTTGGCAATATCGAAAAGAATGCTCCCCTGTGAAACATAGTCGCCCCGGTTAACCCGCTTGGCAATGACGATCCCATTCGTGTTGGATTTAATCTCTACCATAGGAGACACCTGGCCGGAATATTGGATAGCGTCGATCTGGGCATCCGTCAAGTTCCAAAGGCGGAGTTTCTCGCGGGCAGCCTGCACAAGAGCGGGTTGCTGCATACGGACCGCTTCGAGCAATTCCTGCTGGGCGGTGAAAAGTTCAGGCGAATAAAGAGTAGCAAGTGTCTGCCCGGCACGTACGGTCTCGCCGGTGAACTCGATGTCAAGCCGTTCAATACGTCCGCCGACATAAGCTGCCTGCGACTGCAGACTACGTTCGTCCGGAATAATCTTACCGTACAGCCGGACTTGCTTCACGGGGTTACTGCGACTGACACGGGTAGTCTGAACATCGGCGAGAGCCATGGCCTCATCAGAGAGCCGGATGGCATCGGGATCGGAAACAGCATCACCTCCAGAAATAACGTTCTTCTTAAGAGGGATCAGGTCCATACCGCAGATAGGGCATTTGCCGGGTTTGTCCTGACGAATCTGCGGATGCATGGAGCAGGTCCAGACACCGGATTCGTCCTGCATCAGATCATGAGACGTTCCATGCATATCATGGTTATGAGCTTCAGCATGTGTTTCCCCGGCAGACTCCGGAGAAGATGAAGGGCTGAACAAAAGCCAACCCAGCACAAAGCCGGCAAGGGCAATCAGGGGATAAAGTACTTGCTTCTTACGAAGAATATCTGATATCTTTTTCATACAATTACTATTTTAGTGGTTCTATTTATTTTCAGTCGGCTATCAGCTTTTCTATGGCTGCCACCGTAGTATTATAAGCGGCTACGGCCTCACTCTTTTTCAGTTTATAATCGAGCATCTGACGCTCCACCTGAATCACATCGGTCAGCGATTGACGCCCGGCGGTAAATTCACGCACCATCAACTGCCAGGTAGAAAGAGAGAGGGCATACTGCCGTTCGTAAAGCGACACCTTACGGGCGGCATCGTCGAGCTGCTGGCGAACGTTAATGTATTCAGCCTGCAACTGGTTCTGCACATTGTCACGTTTCAGTTCGCTTGCCATCCGGTAGTTATGGCTCTCCCGCTGCCGGGCATTGTATTTCCGGCGGAACAGCGGAAGACTTACCTTGACCATCGGCATCACCATGTCCTTACCGTTCATATCGGGCATTCCCATCGGATCGGCCACTTTATTGACCACAGAGTATTGAAGACCGATACCGATCATAGGATAACTCATGCGACGGTCCATCTTTGCCTTGGCACGATAGGCTTCTCCCTCTGCCTCGAGCATGGCAAGCATGGGATTACGGGTGAAGATGCTGTCGAGCAGGAGCTGTCCGTCTATCCGGTAGAAGCGTTGTGTCAGAGAATCGGGTACACAGACAGAAGCATCGGACGGACGGTTGAGCAAGGCGTTGAACCGGGCTTGAACGGTCAGCCGGGCAGAAAGTAAACTGGCAAGGTTATCCTCCAATCCGGCACGCTCCATTTGAATGCGGAGAACATCGGACATACCACCAACAGCAACGTTTCCCATTGATCCGCCTCCCATGCCGGACATGTCTCTACCGGAAGAGCTGCCGGCAGAGACACCTGGAGTACCCGCAGGCGCCAGGCTGCCCATTCCTCCCATACCGGACATGCCACTTCCCGAAGAAAGTGCAGGCGGCATCGAAGCAACTGACGTTACAGAAGTCGACGAGGGAGCTGCCTGTGCCGACGAAGCGGAAAAGCGGTTCAGTGCCAACTGCTCGAGTTGATAAAGAAGACGGATATTAGCTTCCGTAATGTGATATTGCTCGTTGAGGCTACTAAGCTGATACCACTGGGCCTTAACCTCATACCAGAGATTATTACGTGTATCACGAAATTGTTCGTAAGCCATACGTGCCATCTCAGAAGCTTCACTGCGGGCGGCCTTGCGAGTGCCGAACCAAGGAAACATCTGCATCAACGTAAAGTCGGCTATCTGCTTTCCCATCAGCGTCTCCATAGGTTTAACGAAAAAACCGATTTCCAATTCGGGATCGGCAAAAGCACCGGCCTGAGGGATCTTCTCCAAAGAGGCTTTATAGAGCATGAAGTCGGCATTGACTTGCGGATTACTGCGTGCCGCCTGTTCCAGATAGTGGGACAAGCTGTCGACAGAGGGTTGCACCGAAACAGAAGGCACCTCCACAACGGATGGCTGCGCCGAAGCCGAAACGGCAAAATGACTCAGCGAAAGGAATATCGCCAAGGTGAGTAAAGATATATGTTTCTTGTTTATCATATCTGATTGTTTTTATGTGAATCCGATAGACGAATCGAAGACTGTCGGATTCTGATTCTGTTATTCTTTATAATGATGAGTACGGTTTCAGCCCCATACGACCGGCAGAGGGGACATTCCAAATATCCGGGAATGTCCCGGATAGCCATCAGGGAGTATGCCGGATGCCCATCTGAAGATCAGATACCGGGAGAGCCTGTAACCGGCTCAGAAACTTCACTTCCGTTTTTCTTCTCACGTCTCCTCTCCACAGTCTCACGCCACCAGCATTGTAATACCGGGACGACAAACATGGTCATTGATTGTATCAGCATTCCTCCAAACGTGGGTATAGCCATCGGTACCATGATATCCGCTCCCTTTCCGGTAGATGTAAGTACGGGAAGCAGAGCGATCAGTGTTGTCGCCGTTGTCATTGCAGCAGGACGGACACGCTTCAGCCCGGCTTCTACTACCGCCTCACGGATGTCATATTTCGTACGGGGATCGCGTTCCAGAAAAACATGGTGAATATACGTTCCCATCAATACTCCATCATCCGTGGCCACACCGAAGAGAGCAATGAACCCTACCCAGACCGCTACACTCAGGTTGATGGGATGCATCTGGAAGAGGTCGCGCATGTTTTCACCCGCAATGCTGAAATTCATAAACCACGGTTGCCCATAGAGCCACAAGAGAATAAAACCGCCAGCGAAAGCTACGAATACACCCGAAAAATGAATCAGCGAGGCCGTCACCGTACGAAACTGGAAATAGAGTACCAGCAGGACAATGAGCAAAGCCAACGGAACAACAATCATCAACCGGTCCGTAGCACGTTGCTGTTGTTCATAATTACCGGCAAACTTATAAGAAACACCTTTGGGGAGAACCAGTTCACCGCTTTTTACTTTAGCCTCAAGCAGATTACTCGCCTCCTTCACCACATCCACTTCGGCACGGCCTGAAAGTTTATCGAAGATGACATAACCTACCAGGAAAGTGTTCTCACTCTGGATCATTTGTGCACCACGGGAATATTCGATGTCCGCCAACTCTTTAAGAGGTACCTGTATTCCGGTAGCAGTAGGTACAAGTAGCATGGAAAGAGCCTCCGGACTATCACGCAACTCACGTGCATAACGTAACCGGATGGGGAAGCGCTCGCGCCCCTCTACAGTACGGGTCAACGCCATGCCACCAACAGCAGCACTGAGCACTTCCTGCAGATCGCCCACCGCCACGCCATAACGTGCCATTGACTCACGATTCAGCTTTATTTCGAGATACGGAGCACCTACCGCCCGGTCGTAGAACACAGACGAGGGAATGACAGACGGTACAGACTTTAATGCCTGCTCAATCGCCTTACCTCCCTGCTCTATATCCTCCAGTGTGGGACCGTATACCTTCACCCCCATCGGTGCACGCATACCGGTTGAAAGCATTACGAGCCGTGCCTCAATAGGTTGCAGTTTCGGTGCAGAGGTCAGTCCCGGCAAATGGGTAACATTGACAATCTGTTGCCAGATATCATTTGCATTCTTAATCTCCGGACGCCACTGGCGGAAATAGTCGCCACGCGAATCAGGCACCAGACTATCGACAGGGATAAGCCGGAAACCATTGGCAGGATTATATGTACCTCCACCTTTCAGCAGGAATGCACCATCATAATTCACACGGAAACGGGCACGCTTTCCGTCTTCTCCGATGATATATTCGGGACGATAATTAATGGTATTCTCAAACATCTGGACCGGTGCCGGATCGAGAGCGGAATTTACACGTCCCCACTTACCGATGGCAGTTTCTACTTCTGGAATGGCCGCCAGCCGCTTATCGAGTTTCTCCACATAATCTAGATTCTGTTCAATACCCGTATGAGGCATACTGGTAGGCATCAAAAGAAAAGAGCCTTCGTTCAGGCTGGGCATAAATTCCTGCCCGATACCCCGCCAGATGAGGAAACCACAAACGACGGTTGCTGCAGGAATCATCATAAACTTCCAACGATTGGCCAGACACCAACGCAAAATACGCTCGTAGAAAATGACCAGTATCCAAAGTAAAGCCAGAATGATGGCAACGCAACCGGCTACAAACAGCACATTTACCGACAGTCCCCGTTGCGGTCCCATCGGCAGCCACTCTTCGGACAGATAAAAAACAGCTACCAACAGGGCAATACCGATATTAACATAATTGCCTGTCTTAGGATTCTTCCAACGGTATGCAAGCAAGTTATTGATTCCAACCGCCGTCAGTCCCAATGCAGGGACACTATCGTATACGGCGAACAAAACAATACCCGCTGCTATAAGCACACAGTTCATTACGCGCCGGATCAACCTCGAATCAATCCGCACCGAAAAAAGGATATAAGCCAGTGTAGGCAGCAAAATTAATCCCAACACAAAAGCTGATGCCAATGCATAAGTTTTTGTATATGCCAGTGGAGAGAACATTTTCCCCTCTTGCGCCTGCATGGCAAATACGGGTAAGAAACTGACAATAGTCGTAATCATTGCCGTAGCAATAGCTCCCGACACCTCGCTTACAGCTTTATAGATCAGTCCGACAAATGGTTTACCCCGCGTGATACCCTTATTCTCCGGCATCTCCATGTACCGGATAATACTCTCGACAAATACCACACCCACATCTACCATCACCCCGATGGCAATCGCGATACCGGACAGCGCCACGATATTTGCTTCGATACCGGTATATCGCATCAGTATAAATGTAGCCAATACGGCAATAGGCAGCATACTTGCTATTACAACCGATGCCCGCAAGTTAAGTACCAACACAATGATGACAATAATACAGATCAATATCTCGTGCGAAAGGCTCGTCTCCAATGTACCGATGGTCTCCTTTATCAATCCCGTCCGGTCGTAGAAAGGGACAACAGTCACTTTCGACACCGTCCCGTCAGCCAATGTTTTCTGCGGCATTCCGGCATCCATCTCATGTATCTTTTCTTTCACATTATTAATTACTTCCAGAGGATTGGAGCCATAACGGGCAATCACCACGCCCCCCACAGCCTCTACTCCTTCCTTGTCCAGACCGCCACGTCTCGTCCCCGGCCCGATATTCACAAAGGCAATATCGGAAATACGTACAGGTACCCCTTCACGGACGGTAACAACCGTATTCTCTATATCTGCCACATTTTTCACATACCCAAGACCACGAATCAAGTATTCCACTTTATTCACCTCCATTGTTTCGGCACCAATATCAAGGTTACTCTTCTTCACAGCATTCATCACATCCATCACCGACACATTGAACGAGTACATCGCATCCGGATTCAACTCGATCTGATACTCCTTGATAAAACCTCCTGCTGAAGCTACTTCGGACACACCTTCGGCAGCAGACAAAGAGTACTTGACATAAAAGTCCTGAATAGTACGCAATTCCTCAGCGTTCCAGCCGCCGGCAGGTTTCCCGGTTTTAGGATCACGCCCTTCCAGCGTATACCAATAGATTTGTCCCAATGCTGTAGCATCCGGCCCCAGCGTAGGCTGCACATTTTCGGGCAAAGTGCCCGGAGGCAACGAGTTGAGTTTCTCTAAAATGCGCGAACGACTCCAATAGAACTCAATATCATCCTCAAAAATAATGTAGATAAACGACATACCGAACATAGACGAACTGCGGATGGTCTTCACCCCCGGTATACCCAACAATGAAGTGGTCAGCGGATAGGTAATCTGATCTTGGATGTCCTTAGGCGAACGTCCCATCCATTCCGTAGCCACAATCTGCTGGTTGTCACCGATATCGGGGATAGCATCCACAGGAATCGGGTTTCGCGGCACAATCCCCCCATGCCAGTTAAAGGGCGCAGTAGAAATTCCCCAAACCACGACAAGTGTCAGCAGAAGAATAGTTATCACCCTATTTTCAAGGAAATAACGAATTATTTTATTAATCATACAGATAGATTATTTATTTTAAATTAGTAAACACTTGGCAATGCCAAAAAGGATCAGTAAAGTGATAATAAAATAGAAAGTAGGAAGCCAAATCCCCATCGATACATGGGTATGACGACTCCTACCTCACTTTAAAATCAGTAAGGTCTAATTTTCTCTTCTTTTCTGGCCGAAAGAGAAGCTATGTGAAAACTAAATCAGATAAGTACAATGATGAACAAACAGCGGAATATCTGTTTGCCAAGGTGGGAAATTGAAAGAAGCAACACTTCGACGCAGACTTTCTGCCTCCAATGGTATAAAAGCACTATACATCACAGGTAACAGTTCTGTCACTGCCGGTAATAGATTAGTTACCGGTACGTGGTTCACATCCTGATCTACCGCCAGTTTGACGTAATGCGCCTCGTCCTTACAACAATGTGAGGTCATCTTCTCTCCACACGATGCACAAACGGACGCACTTCCCCACTCTACATCCGCCAGACGGCCCATGCAGTAATGGAAATTAATCGTTATGCCTGATGAAACAACGGCATAAAGCAACGTCAAGGTGATTAATATAAACTTCTTCATGTGCATTTTGAGGCTGCGAAAATAAGTATCGACACCGATACTACCGATACCCGTTACATATAATTAACGTATGAACATCCTTTTTGGTTTAATCCTTTTGGTTATCTTTACCCCACTAATTAACATAATAATTGTCATGAAACATATATCTATTAACTATATTCTAACTACTGCACTTGCGTTAGGTATCGGCATCAGCATCCCTGTCCTTGTAGGCAGCACTTGCCTCAGCGAACAACACTCTGTACAATCCGAAGTTCCTTATTGCGTCACTCCTCCCACTGTCCCCGAACAAGCTGTGTTTGATGGTGACACAATCGACCTGCGTCGTTATGACCGCCGTGAACGTATGGACCGCGAACTGATGTCCTTCACTTACATGCACTCCAGCACCATGCAAATGATTAAACGGGCCAACCGCTACTTCCCTGTCATTGAACCATTACTGAAAGCCAACGGTATTCCGGACGACTTCAAATATTTGATGGTAATAGAAAGCAATCTCAACCCGATAGCACGTTCACCGGCCGGTGCCGCCGGTTTATGGCAATTTATGCCTGTCACTGCCCGTGAATTCGGTCTTGAAGTAAATGATAACGTAGACGAACGCTATCATATTGAGAAAGCTACCGCAGCCGCCTGCCGCTATTTCAAGCAGGCTTATGCCAAATATGGCGACTGGATGGCTGTATCTGCCTCTTACAATGCCGGACAAGGACGTATTTCCTCTCAACTGGACAAACAATTGGCAGATCATGCCATGGACCTCTGGCTGACAGAAGAAACCTCACGCTACATGTTCCGCCTACTGGCTGTAAAAGAGGTATTCGGTAATCCTCAACGTTTCGGTTTTCTGCTGAAGCGGGAACATCTCTACCCTGGCATTCCTTACAAAGAAGTGGCGGTAGATACAGAAATCAGTGACTTGAGCAACTTTGCACAGAAACAAGGCATCACCTATGCACAACTTCGCGATGCCAACCCCTGGCTTCGAGGTTCATCACTAAAAAACAAAACCGGGAAGAAATACGTTTTACATATACCCACGCAAGAGGGTATGAATTATGATCCTCGTAAAACAGTTCCTCACGAACATAAATGGGTGATTGACTAATGGTTAATCAAACGAGTACATTGGTATATTAATATATTGGCACATTGAAAAGTGATTCTTGGCTCCATCGTTTTTTGCATAATCAGCCGCTAAAGCATAAGCTGTATGTCATTATCTTCGAATCCGATACACCCGCAGGGAAAGCATTCGACGTAACCCTGATCATATGTATTCTGCTGAGTATCCTGCTTGCTATAATCGAAAGCCTTCAAGGTCTGCCTTCCTGGCTTTCCACTCCCTTTATCGTGCTTGAATATCTTTTCACAGTTTTTTTTACCTTTGAATATGTCACCCGCATCTATTGCTCACCCAATCCACGGAAATATATTTTCAGTTTTTTCGGTATTGTCGATCTTCTGGCTACATTGCCACTCTACCTTGCCTTCTTCCTGCCCGGAGCACGCTATCTGCTGATTATACGTGCTTTCCGGATTATCCGGGTATTCCGAATATTCAAGTTGTTCAACTTCTGGCTCGAAGGTGAACGTCTACTCACTTCCCTGCGGGAAAGCAGCAAAAAGATCGCCGTCTTTTTCCTCTTCGTTGTCATCCTCGTCGTTGCCATCGGCACTTTAATGTATATGATTGAAGGGACTCAACCCAATACACAATTTAATAACATTCCGAATAGTATCTATTGGGCCATTGTCACCATGACCACCGTAGGCTATGGAGACATCACTCCTGCTACCGCTCTTGGCAAATTTCTTTCTGCCTGCGTGATGCTGATCGGTTACACAATTATTGCTGTCCCTACAGGTATCGTCTCTGCATCCATGATGAAAGAATACAAAAAATTAAAAGACTTACAATGTCCCAACTGTCATAAAACGGGGCACGAAGAGAATGCCACTTATTGTAAATACTGCGGACATAAATTGAAAAATGATGAAATTTACCGGCAGGAAAACACGGCAACTGATCCGGATCGGACTACTTCATAAGTATTTTATCCCCTTCGATCTTTACCTCTTCTCCGTCCAACAGTATTTGCACTCCCCTACGCATGGCAGTCTCCACATTCAATCCGAAACGTGCATACCCCAACAACTGGGCGGTTACCCGCATTAAGTCAACCAAAGGTAAAGCGACCTGCTGTTCCAGTATATTCCGAGCCGCATTGGCTACCTCACGAGGAGGTAAATCTACGGCTTCACGCTTGGAGTCTATGCGGAATCCGGTATACGAGTCTGCTTCTTCCTTGGTATTCCAGTAGAAAACCAATCCATCAATTTCCTGCTTGTAATAAGGAGTTTTATCCAGTATACCATCCATCCATTCAATCAGGCGAGCTGTCTTCCGAAGAATGCCATAAGCATTAAAAATCCTGCTGCTTAACAATGAACGGCTAATCGGAGCCTCCGTACGCATGATCTCATTCAATTGTTTTCTGATACGGGGCTCCCGGCGTGGCATCATCAATTCCCAAGCAGATACATTTACAGAGTTTAGAAAAGTTTTTTCATAGATCTCCAGTGACGCAGCCTTCACTTCTTCCCGAATTACTTGCTCCGGCAACTTCACTAAGCAGTGTTGTGCATGGCATAGTAAACCCTCTTTTTGCACTTCTCCCGATCCTGAAGCCAAAGAAATCACCGGAACGGATCGTTGCGATTTTCCGCACTCTGCTCTTTTCAATTCCGCCTCTATATGGTCAATAACTTTCTGTGAGTCTTCCCACCAATCCAGAGTCCATACTTTACAAATGTTCCATCCCAACATTTTCAGTACACTGTCTTGCACAATCTCCCTATCCCGAGCTGTTTTTGCAGCCCGATAATTCTCACCATCACACAAAATCCCGAGCATATAACGGGAGGTATCATTAGGATCGATAATACCTACATCTACTTTGAATCCGGAACATCCGATTTTGGTTTTCACCTGATGTCCTTTTTCACGAAGTGCCGCAGCAATCAGCTCACCCATTTCGACCTCTTCAGATACCGCTGCATAAGAATGATTCAAAACTCCGGTACCCTTACCTGCATATTCAAGGAAATATTTCAAACCTGCTACTCCTATAGAAGATGTCTTTTTCAGATCAATCTGGTCGGCTCTTAATGTAGAGAAGACTTTCATCTCATATCGGGCACGTGACACTGCCACATTCAAACGACGTTCGCCACCATCCCTATTCAACGGTCCGAAATTGAGACTCACCCTTCCGTTGACATCCGGACCATAACCTACAGAAAAAAGAATAACGTCCCGTTCATCCCCTTGCACATTTTCCAGATTCTTAATAAAAACAGGTTCTTCACGATTGAATGCAAGATTCTCTAATTCTGCGTTCTGTAAAACAACATCCGATAACATGTCTTCTATTAAAGTCTGCTGTACGGAACTAAAAGTTACAACACCTATACTCTGATTTCTCAATTCCGGATCGGAAAGTCTGCGAACAATCTCGTCTACTACCGCCTGTGCCTCAGCTTGATTCTGACGACTTTTACCCTTATCGTAATATCCCTCGATGGGTACTAAAGTAACTTTGGCAGCCAGATCATCCGGAGATGGAAAAGTCAGCAACTTATTATCATAATACTGAGAATTGCTGAAAGCAATCAGGCTTTCATGTTTACTGCGATAATGCCATAACAAATATTTAGAAGGCATAGACAAAGCCAGGCAATCATCCAGGATACTCTCCAGATCTTCTATCTCTATATGTTCTTCATCAACTGAATTACTGGTAAAGAAATTAGTCGGGGGCATTTGCTTCGGATCACCTACAACGACTACATGATTTCCACGGGCAATAGCACCTACGGCTTCACAAGTAGGCATCTGTGAAGCCTCATCAAATACAACCAAATCAAACTTATCGTGGTTCACATTGATATACTGCGCTACTGACATTGGACTCATCAGCATACACGGACACATACGTGACAATAAGTTGGAAATCGAATCGAACAACTTACGAATAGACATTCCACGTCCGTTACTGCGAATACATTTTTGCAAAATACCAACCTCCGAACTTTGGGCAGCCGCAAGTACAAATGATGGGATATTAGAAGCCAGTTTTGTATAAAGTTCCTTTTTTATTAATTCCTGATACTCCGTATTCAATTCACGAAAACGCCGGATACTGTCATTGAACAGCTCCCCGTTAAAAAATTGCAGAACCTGCTCCTTCCCGATGGCATATTCAATAAAACTATGATAAAACCCTTTCAAATAAATATTCATCATCCGTTCGGCAGGCAAATTACGTTCCGTATATGCTGCAAATACAGAAGTCAAGCCACAAGCCTCGAACCGACGAGATACATTCAGCCAACGATACCAATCTTTCAGCTTATCCGTGTTCCTTGCCCAAATCTCACATTGTCGTGACGCTCCTGCCAGCCAGTCGTCTTCACAAGCATGAAGCACCTCTTTGGAAACGCCCAATAATTGCAACATCGATTTTTCCAATTGCTTTATACACTCCCAGTCGTATACCAAACCTTCCAACAACTCCCGATTCATTTGCCGGAACAAAGAATAACCCTCAGAGAGTTGTTCCGCCAGCTTCTCCTTAACTCGCCGTATAGACATAGGATCATCCACTACCTCCACCAGAAGCCTATTCAATTGGAGTATAGCCTTGCTCATCACTTCTATATCGTCCCATTGCTCTTCACCGGGATGGGATTTATTCCCAAATAAGTCCTCAAACCAACGACTACTGCTATCTACTTCCTGTTTTTGCTGCTGATAAAAGAGCAATTGTTGCAAAGCGGGAAGAACTTGTTCTTTATTGACACGGCCCTGAAGCGAAAAGAGAGACAGCTCCTTACAAAACTTCCGTTGTTTTAACAAGCGAGGCAGAAACCAACTCTGTGTAATATCTTTCCATTCCGAGATCTTTTGCTGCACCGGTAAAGTGAGAAAAGTGTCTTCAAATGATTGTTTTAGCAGATTGCAAAATTCATCTCTTTTTCGTCCATGTTCAATGATCCGGCCTATCTTATCAACATTCTCGTCAAGATCGGTTAACAACATCAAGTTACCGGTCATACCAGGAAGTTGCATTAGGATTCGGATGAACCGAACAAAGTTATCCAATAGCTTCTCTGTGCATTTATTCCCTATTCCATAATTTGAGAAGCATCTATTCATCTTCTCTTCCATCTTCTGCAACAGAATCATATAGTCTTTCAGAAGTTTATCCGCTTCTTCTTTCAGTTGAGAAGAGTACTCCATTATATTGATTCCTGTGAGAGGATGCTGATGGGAATGTCCACTTACTTTTCCAACTCCGATCAACTCTTCCACAGCATGATTCCATTCATTGAATTGCTCCTTAGTCAACGAAGCAAGCAAAGAAGCGGGTATCATTATTTCTTCTGTTTCGTCAATGGAGCTATAACGGGTAATAGCCTCGTAGACAGATATGCCACAAGGATATATTCGGTGTAATGCCTCTACATATCCATTAATCTGCTGACGCATTTTAAACAGCCTTTCCGACTCTTCCTTAAACTCTTCCGGTTCCTTATAACGAAAGATCTCAGTTGATTCTTTCAGCTGACTCAGTACATCTGTCTTTCGTGCTTTATTAGAATGCAGTTCCAGGCAGAACGGAGCTAAACCTATATTCATAAGCCTTTTCTGAACTACGGAGAGTGCAGCCATTTTTTCGGCCACAAACAATACCCGTTTACCCTGATACAATGCATTGGCTATAATATTCGTAATGGTTTGTGACTTGCCAGTTCCCGGAGGTCCATGTAAAATAAAGCTTTTCTCATTTACAGCTTCATAAACCGCTTCAAGCTGCGAAGAATCGGCACTGACAGGCAACGCAATATCAGCAGGAGTTAAAGCATGATCCAGTTCTATGGCATTGGCATCGACTTCTGCAACCTCCCATTCCATTTTACCACTCATCAAACTGCCGACAATCTTATTTTTACTCAACTCTTCGGCATTCGAGTGAATGTCATTCCACATGATGAACTTACTGAATGAAAAAGTACCCAAAATAGCCTGTTCTTCTACGTCCCAACGCTTTTCGTTCATCACAGCTTTCCGAAAGATTGAGAAAATACGTTTCACATCGGTTCCATTTTCATCTTTCGGCAATGAATCGAGCCCAGAAATAGTGATGCCAAAGTTTTGTCTCAACATCTCTAACAAGGTAATGTTAAGCATACTCTCTTCTTCACGGGCACGGATAATATATCCTTTGGATACCGACTTACGGATCATCTCAACAGGAAGTAACAATATCGGGGCATAGCGAGGACGCTCACTATGTTCGGTTTCATACCACCTCAGCAGCCCCAAGGCAAGATATAAAGTATTTGCACCATTTTCTTCCAATGCTATTCTGGAAGAACGATATAAATAAGTAAGCGATTTCTTCAGATCCTGTTCGGTAAGATAGGTTCTCAATCTTTTTTGAGTCAGTTCCTGCTTAATCAAACCAATCATCGGATCCGATTCCGTTAAAGTGCCATAAAGTCCGAAGTCATACAACGGATTATCCCAATCAGAGGGCTTACCCAAAATCTGAAATTCTGTTCCGTCCGAAAAAGCATCTTCCATCTTATCTATATCCGCAGAGATCACTTGAAGGGCATTACGGGTAATACGCAGGTTCAGAAAATTATTACGTAGACTCAGGTCAAGTAACTTTCGTTCCCACAAAAGTTGTTTGGTGAATTCCACATAACTATCCTGATTATCCAAATCATATTGCTTAATCTCTTCCGGAGCACTAACAGGACTAATGTACAACCCGCTTTTAGGAATCTGAGCTACCTCCGGACCCACAGTCCATGCTTTCCCATGCATAACCCGTTGAGGTAAAGGCAAAATATGAGCAAAACGGCTGCGAGCAACATCTATAAAACAAGTAAAGTCATTCACAGCCAACATTTTGTCATTAGCCAGCCCGACTGCGGTATCGAAAGTCACATTGTTTCCATCGGTCATACAAGTGGCTTCCAGCAAAATAACTTCGTTGATACCGTCCGCCGTTCGTTTGGTCAATAACGAAGGGTCATCGTTCACCGCATCAGGAAATGTCCCGTCAATCAACCAGCATCCCACAAAAGCATGTCCCTGAATGATCACCAACAACGGATGCAACCCCATGGCTTCGGCACATGAAGCATACAACAGTGACAGATCCAAACAAGTCCCTAATTTACCGGAAAGTACATTATCCGAAAGCCTGACTCGCTGACCGGCATCACCAAAACTGGACGGAGGCGTGCAGTATGCAATATGCTGTTCTCTAATAGCCTCGTACAGAGCCGCCAATTGTAACTTCACCCGATTGGGATTACAACTCTGATAAGCATCCAATGAAGAATTACCGGACCACTCTTTCAGGATAGATGACGCCCGCGAAAGAACTCCTGTAAGTACCGGATGATTAGGAACCACAAATGCAGACAAAAGTTCAGGCAATACCTGAATGCCTCCCCATTGATCAAAAGCCAGGATATCAACAGGATACTTCTCTTGAAAAAATACGTTTTCTTCATCAGAAACTACCAGAACGATAGTACCGGACAAGCGTTCGGTTTGCTGAATAAAAAAAGAAGGGTCCAGCATCAGATTTAATCCGGTTATTGTAATAATCTCACCGGAAGCTAATTTTTCTACCATTACCGGTGAAACTGATGCAAATTCAGGCTCCAGAGTTAGAAATACCTTTAAATCCGCAAGCGGATGTTCTGTATTATTTTTAATAGAAAGTAACCGGACAACAGGTATCCGGTTTTGCTGCATGGAATAATTGATAACAGGCAAATAAATAAATTCCACATCCAATTGTGAAGAAGGATTCTCTTGACTCATGATAAACGAGATTAATTAATTCACATTCAAACAATAACATGTGGCAAAATTACATATTTATTTATAAAGGAGACCTCTTTAATTTAAAGAATTTACAAAACAAGCAGAAATATATGTATTATTTTCTTTTCTTATCTAAAAAATATTCTGCCAGTAGAATAAATACATATCCGCCGGCATAACTGACCATATCTTTCAAATCGAAAGTAGAACCAAGGGCTATACGGAGTATACGATTCGATATTCCCAACACATCGACCAACTGAAAATATTGAAGTATCTCTATGAAACAGGCAAAAGCAAGCACATACAAAGGTAATTGTGACAAACCGTTCGGAATAAAAATCCGTATAAAACAATAAATCAACACAACAACCAGTGCGTCACCCATATAAGGACGTACAAAGTTATCACGAACATATATACCAATAATAATCTCAACTACCAGTATTACGACAAAACATATCGCATAGAAAAAACTTTTATTCATGGTGTCTTTCGAATTTTATCTTTCACAGGATATACTGAGAATACAAAGTTCGATTGTTGTTTATCAATACTATTAAAAACTTTATGTATTATATCAACTTTATGATGTCAGTATTTCCGATAGAAATAATCTTTTGACTGCGAATATACGTTATTTCTAAAAAACTATTGTATCTTTAGGTAATGAATAAACGATTGAAATAAAGATAGAAAGGAAATTTACGTATGATGTTGAACTTCGACTTTGTATTAAGACTGTTAGTCGCCGGAATCTTAGGTGCCATCATTGGCTTGGACAGGGAATATCGTGCCAAAGAAGCGGGCTATCGCACACACTTTCTGGTGTCATTGGGTAGTGCACTGATTATGATCGTTTCTCAATACGGCTTTCAAGAAATCATAAAAGAAAATAGTGTTACACTCGATCCAAGCCGTGTAGCGGCACAAGTAGTCAGTGGGATTGGTTTTATCGGTGCCGGAACGATTATCTTTCAAAAACAGATAGTCAGAGGACTGACTACAGCGGCAGGGATCTGGGCGACAGCCGGAATAGGCTTGGCAGTAGGCGCGGGCATGTACGTCATAGGTATTGCTGCCATGGTATTGACCCTGATTGGTCTTGAAGTGCTAAGTTACCTGTTTAAAAGCATAGGAATGAAAAGCTCAATGATAACTTTTTCGACCGATAACAAAGAAGTACTGAAAGGAGTGGCTGACCGATTTAATTCCAAAGATTACCTCATAGTGTCGTATCAGATGGATACACAGAAGCACGGAAGCATAGAAACCTATCAAGTGACAATGATCATCAAATCCAAACGGAACAATGACGAAGGACATTTGCTATCTTTAATACAAGAATTTCCTGAAGTGACAGTAGAACGAATTGAATAAGATTATTTCTGTTTTTCGGTGATATACTTCCAATAACGCACCGGCATATCCTGTTTATGTTTACGAGGATTCAGTCTTTCTTTAATTGTGATAGATTTAAAATAAGTCTTCCAAAGTTGTTGGAAAAGTTTTTCGTCCTTATCCATCAAACTTTCGTCCAGCATTCCGGTAATCAGATGTGCTGCTTGACCATCATCATCAAATGTCACCTCCTCTACCGTGTGTAGATCATAATAAAAACCATAACGGCGCTTCATGTCATAAATCAGCCACCGCTGATCGGCAAAACGATCTTTAAAGTGACCTACCGTCAAAGGTAAAGCATTGTGCTGTGGTTCAAAAGCAGCAAAAAAGGTACCATCCACCGCTTTCTGAAAACGTACGAACTGCAACATACGCAAACGCTCCCAATCTACCCGCTTCCATATTTTGGAAAGAGCGAGAACATCCGGATCACCGAAATTAGTCTCAATGGAGACGGGAGAGTCAATGGCCTTTCGGATGTATCGGAACAAAAGCATACCTACTTCCGGTAACTCTGAAAGCCAACACCAGGTGATAGCTGAAAGGGCTGATGCCGATATCTTCTTCTGCAATCCCCGCCAGACACGTCCTGCCTTCTCTTCATCAGTGATAACCGTAAAAATGTCATCATAGAAAAGTGGTAAAGTATCTCCTTTCGAGAGTAAGACATCAGGAAAGGTCTTGCGGTTATAAGCATCGAATAGTGCTGTCAGCAAGCCATCAAGTGTTTTATCGTAGATAAAAAGAATCATAACAATCTCAATCGTTAAAAACAAATGATAACTGATTTTCATCCGTCTTTTTCTTAGCAGATTTGGGCAGTAACAAGCTACGTACGGTCTGTGGAGTCATTTCATTTACAGTCCGCATGGGTAATTCGCTGCAAGTAATAAAATATTGTGCTTTTTTCATAACCACACCTATTTTTTTAAGTTGATAATATCCCAACTTCGAATAACGACGGGAAGCTATAATTAATTTTGCCGACTTTACCCCAATTCCCGGAATACGAAGTATCATTTCATAATCCGCCTTGTTGATATCGACAGGAAACTGCTCGGGATGACGTAACGCCCACGACAACTTGGGATCTATTTCCAGATCAAGATCAGGATAGGTGTCATCCACAATTTCATTGACTTTGAACTGATAGAACCGCATCAGCCAATCTGCCTGATAAAGACGATTCTCACGTACCAAAGGAGGCTGCTTAAGTGCAGGTAAACGAGTATCGTATGTATTTACTGATACGTAACCGGAATAATAGACACGCTTCATCGTGGGACGCTGGTAAAGGGCGGAAGAAAGAAAGAGAATATCCTTATCACTTTCAGCCGTAGCACCGACAATCATCTGTGTACTCTGACCCGCAGGAGCAAAGCGGGGCGCATACCGGAACTTTTTTCGTTCTTCACTACTTTCCAGTACGCCCTGTTGAATATAAAGCATCGGTGCAAATACACTTTTATGATCTTTTTCAGGAGCCAGCAGTTTCAAGTTCTCTTCTTTGGGGATCTCCACGTTCACACTAAGCCGGTCAGCATAACGCCCGGCTTCGTTCACCAATTCCCGGCTGGCTCCCGGAATACTTTTCAAATGAATGTACCCGTTAAAGCGGTGCACTTCACGCAGATCTTTCGCCACACGTACCAAACGCTCCATTGTATAATCGGGATTTCGCACCACACCGGAACTCAAAAACAACCCTTCAATGTAATTTCGACGATAAAACTCAATCGTCAAGTCTACCAGTTCGGACACAGATAACGTAGCCCTGGGCAAGTCATTACTTCTCCGGTTAATACAATAGGCACAATCGTATATGCAATAATTGGTAAGCATCACTTTCAGTAACGAAATGCAACGTCCGTCTTCCGCAAAACTATGGCAAATACCCCATCCACCCACCGTATTACCTAATGTACCGGGCTTGTTGGCACGCACCGTGCCACTTGAGGCGCAGGAAACATCGTACTTGGCCGATTCTGCCAGTATCTTCAATTTTTCGAGAACATTTGCATTCATAAGCGGTAAAGAGTTTGCATGTTTTGTATCTCGGCTTTTATCTTATCCCGCAGCGACTGGGGCTTCAACACCTCCACTGCCGCTCCTTTGGATAATAACTCCTGAATAAAATCATAAGTATGCGAAATATAAAGTTCAAAATCAACATAACTCTCTGTAACGGCAATCTCCTTTTGACTGGAATGTAAAGGAAGATTTCTCAGGTATGGAGCCTGTGAAATAGTGGTCCTGAGGACAGTGTGCTGAGGAAGTAAATTTTCATCACGAATAATACCAAAACTATCTCTGAAATGATCCTGAGGAGTAAACTTACGTGGGAAATTGAATGTCTCTTCCGAAAGAGCGATTCTTTTGATCCGATCGAGAGAATAAGAACGAAAAGCTTTATATTCCCGGTTTATTCCTATCAAATACCAGCGATGACGGAATAATTTCACGAAATAAGGCTCAAGTAGCACATCTTTGGAGTGTTCCCAGTTGTACGCCTGATATTCCATAGCAAGCACGCGTCCGCTACGCATAGCATCAATAACAAGATCCATGAATTGCACTCCCGAAGGTACTTCCTCAAATACAATCCGGTTCTTCATATCCACATTTTCCTGCAATACATTGTTCAACGAAAAACTATTCAGTAACCACATCTTCAACTTATCGCCCAACATTCCTTCGGCGTCTGCTATATAATAGGTATTGTTCCGTTTATCACATTCAATGTTTATGTCGAACATTTCTTCAATGGCCTGTCGATGGTTATGGAAAGTCCGCAAAGGTATATCAGAACGATTATCATCTCCCGCTCTCCAACGACGATTGATTTCAGCAAATGTCACAGGAGCATTCCGGAAGATAGTATCCACCAGCCAGATTAGTTTATTGAATTGTTGTTTTGCCATACTAAACTTGATTTCTGCTGCAAAGCAAGGAAATGTTTATGCCAAAAATAAGCACAATCCTCCAAAAGATCAAAAGATAATCTCTTTTTAACCACTTCATTGCAGGATACAACAGTTCTTAATAATCCGAAAACGATCTTCGTTTGTTATTTATAAAAGAGACTGAAAATTATGAAGAAGAAGTTTACTATATTTGTCGTGCTATTGGCCGGTATCATTTACATCGGCCATGCACAAGGCGTACAATGGATTTATCAACAAAAACAGGAGAAAAAAAACATGAAGAATCTGAGTGAAATATATTTTGCAGGCGGTTGTTTCTGGGGAACAGACCATTTCCTGAAACAGATCAGAGGAGTAAAATCGACTCAGGTCGGATATGCCAACGGAAACATTGCTAATCCGACTTACCAACAGGTGTGTACAGGAAAAACCAATTTTGCAGAAACCGTTAAGGTGGAGTATAATCCACAAGAAGTTCCCCTAAAACTATTGATCGACCTTTTTTTTAAGACAATAGATCCTACAAGTCTGAATCGACAAGGCAATGACAAGGGTTCGCAATATCGTACCGGTATTTATTATACTGATGAAGCTGACTTGCCGACTATCCGGACAGCCATCGACGAATTGGCTAAAGAGTACTCCAAACCTATAGTCATAGAAGTGAAACCCTTATCCAATTTTTACAAAGCCGAGGAATATCATCAGGATTACCTGGATAAGAATCCCGGAGGATACTGCCATATTAACCCTGCACTATTCGAGTTGGCAAAAAAAGCAAATGCACAGGCTGAGCAGCCCCAGACAAATTACAAAAAACCGGATGACGCCACACTTCGTAGTAAATTGACGCCCGAGCAATATGCGGTCACACAAAAGAACGCAACCGAACCAGCTTTTCATAACGAATACTGGGATGAAAAACGAGATGGCATCTACGTAGATATCACTACCGGTGAGCCTCTTTTTATATCAACAGATAAGTTTGATTCCGGCTGTGGCTGGCCCAGTTTCACCAAACCGATAGAAAAAGAAGTGATAAAAGAGAAGATGGATACATCACACGGAATGATACGTACAGAAGTACGGAGTAAAACGGGAGATGCACATTTAGGACATGTCTTCACGGATGGCCCTAAAGAAAAAGGAGGATTACGTTATTGCATCAACAGTGCATCCTTACGCTTCATTCCAAAAGAGAAAATGAAAGAAGAAGGATATGGAGAGTACTTGAAACTTCTGCCTCAAAAATAAGTCACCAACAGATATCAAAATCATTGTCGGAATCCCAGTGTACACAAAAAGAGGATATCCACAAGATTATCGTTTCTGAAATATAGACGGATTAAAATTCTGTAAAACAAAAAAGCCGGTTTCAAAATTGAGACCGACTTTTCCATTTTTTCTATTCGTAAGATTACTTCTTTGATTCTTCCAAAGATACTTTACGGAATTCTTTCATTGCTTTTTCGATTTCCAATGAAGCTTTACGGGCACGAGTTCCTGCAGCTTTGTTACCATTTTCAATCTGAGCATTTGCATCTTTGTTGAACTCAGCTACCAAAGTAGCAATCTTTTCTACTAATTCTTTCATAATCCTTATTTATTTCTTCGTTAATAATGATGGGCAAAAATACATCCTTTCCCGAAATAAACGCATAAAAACGATATTTTTTTTGAAATTATCAGCTAAAAATCAGCAAAAAAATAAGGTTTAGTCTTTTTTATCTACTTTTGCAGGCATGAAACCGCTTACAGATACTGATTACATACACGCATTGATAGCCGAAGGGGAGCATCAACAGCAAGACTTTAAATTTGAAATATCCGATGCCCGTAAAATCGCCAAAACACTGTCAGCTTTTGCCAATACCGATGGAGGACGGCTGTTGATCGGCGTTAAAGACAATGGAAAAATAGCCGGTGTACGTTCGGATGAAGAAAAATATATGATAGAAGCAGCTGCCCAACTTTATTGCCGGCCGGAAGTTGATTATTCCATGCAAACATTTCACGTTGAAGGACGTTCTGTATTAGTCGTACAAATAGATGAAAGTGAACACAAGCCCGTTTTTGCAAAAGACGAAAACGGTAAATCACTGGCATATATTCGGATCAAAGATGAAAATATCCTGGCTACTCCGGTACATTTGCGCGTCTGGCAGCAGAGCGGCAATCCGGCAGGAGAATTGATTCGCTATACCGAACGGGAACAACTGTTGCTGGACTTACTGGAAGAAAAAACTTCGCTTTCTCTTAACCGCTATTGCCGGCAAGCAGGTATTTCCCGACGGGCTGCAGAGCATTTACTGGCTAAATTTATCCGGTTTGATATCGTGGAACCGATATTCGAGAACCATAAATTCTACTTCAGGCTAAAATAAAAAAATTTGCCCCTGATACCAATTAATTAATAGATATGAATCTAATTAACGATATATTATGGACCTACATCCTGATTGCAATGCTGTTGGGATGCGCCATTTGGTTCACGATTAAAACCCGTTTCGTGCAATTCCGCATGATCGGCGAAATGCTACGTCTGTTGAAAGACTCTGCCGGAAAAGGAGAACATGGAGAGAAACATATTTCTTCGTTCCAGGCCTTTGCCATATCACTGGCAAGCCGTGTCGGTACAGGAAATCTGGCTGGCGTAGCTACGGCAATTGCCATCGGCGGACCGGGTGCCATATTTTGGATGTGGATCATTGCTCTATTAGGAGCATCGAGTGCTTTTGTAGAATCTACCCTCGCACAATTATATAAGGAAAAAGGGAAGGAATCTTTTATCGGAGGCCCTGCCTACTACATGAAGAAAGGGTTAAAAAAACCATGGATGGGAATTCTGTTTGCCATACTGATTACTGTCACTTTCGGATTTGCCTTCAACTCAGTACAAAGCAATACCATTTGTGCAGCTGTAGAACATGCGTTTGGCATCAGCCATGTGCCTATGGGCATCATCCTGACCGGACTGACTCTATTGATTATTTTCGGAGGTATCCAGCGCATTGCTAAAGTAAGCAGCATCATCGTCCCTGTCATGGCACTGGGATATGTAGGATTGGCACTGGTCATTGTACTCATCAATATCACACATCTGCCGGATGTTATCGGAACCATTGTCAGTCATGCTTTTGGTTGGCAACAGGCTTTAGGAGGAGGTGTAGCAGCTGCATTGATGCAAGGCATCAAACGTGGGCTGTTCAGCAATGAAGCCGGTATGGGTTCGGCACCGAACGTAGCCGCAACCGCATTCGTATCACACCCGGTGAAACAAGGACTGATTCAGACCTTAGGAGTTTTCACAGATACTCTTATTATCTGTTCATGCACAGCATTCATCATTCTTTTCAGTGGTGCTCCGCTCGATGGTTCGACCAACGGAGTACAACTCACTCAACATGCGTTGAACAACGAAATAGGAAGCATAGGAGGTATATTTGTGGCAGTTGCCCTTTTCTTTTTTGCATTTAGCAGCATCATCGGCAATTACTATTATGGAGAAGCAAATATCCGATACCTCACCCACAAACGATGGATAGTTTACCTTTACCGTTTATTGGTAGGGGGGATGGTATGGGTGGGAGCCATGTCCACTCTCGATTTTGTATGGGGACTGGCAGATATCACCATGGGGTTAATGGCCATCTGCAACCTGATAGCGATCGCCTTTCTGGGAAAATATGCTTTCCGATTGCTGCAGGACTATCGTGAACAGAAAAAGTCAGGCATCAAAAGCCCGGTATTCACCAAAAACAAGATGAAGGATATTGAAAAAGATATTGAGTGTTGGTAAAGAGCCTCAAAAAGAATAGATGTTATCCGTGTAATCTGTAGTAATTTAACAACTTATTTAGTAAATTTGCAACCTCAATCTATAATTGACAAAATGACTTATGAGCATATTCGCTAACTTATTTAAAAGACAGGCCGACGCTGACGCAAAAGTAGTAGGCAATGTAGAAGATTTCGTATCACTGACACGTGTATATTTTCAATCTGTAATCGCAGTAAATTTAGGTATCACGAATATCCGTTTTCTGCCGGATGTAGCCAACTTCAAACGTTTATTCAAAGTAGCCACACAAGGTGGCAAATTAGGACTTGCCGAGAAATCGGCTTCCCGCAAGATGTTGATGCAGGATTACGGCATCAGTGAATCGTTTTTTAAAGAGATAGACACCTCTATCAAGAAAAACTGCCGCACACAAAATGATGTACAGGCATATCTTTTCATGTACCAGGGATTCTCAAGTGACCTGATGATGCTGATGGGTAACCTGATGCAATGGAAGTTCCGTATGCCGGCGATATTCAAAAAAGCCTTGCGCTCCATGACAGAAAAAACTGTGCACGATGTATGTACCAAAACAGTATGGAAAGCTGATGACGTACACAAAACGGCTGCCGCAGTACGCCAGTACAAAGAACGTCTCGGATTTTCGGAACAATGGATGTCAGAGTACGTATACAACATTGTTTTACTGGCTAAAAAAGAGCCGAAACATAAGGACGAAGAAGCGAAAGCAAAATGAAAAGCGGAATGTTATTAAACAAAAAAGAATCGTAAAGAATAGCACGAATAGCAAAGCGGAGGTTTTCTACCTCCGCTTTTTTTGTTATATTTATGCAAATATTTCAATTTTAACAATCTAAAAACAATCGCGTATGAAACAAAAGAAAATGCTTTCACTCACACTTTCCCAAATACGGCAACTATACTGTCAGGAGTTACCTGAACTCACAGCAATGGCTCAACAAAGTCTTGACGACACCGACTTTAAAAACCACCTGCAAGAGTTCCTCACTCCTTACATATCCGGAGGGAACAAAGCGGGTGAGCAAATTCGACTCCTTATCAGCTACAACGGAAAGACTGTTCATGAGCTGTCTAACGAACAGGATATGCAAATACAGACCTTATCTCTTCTCCGACGCTTCTTGACCGGGAATTTGGAAAATGCAGAAATACCTACTGACTTGTTCCTGGACCTATACTATCTCTTTAAAAGACTGGAAGAGCCGGAATCCCCACTCCCCTCTCCACAACGAATTAAAAACCGAACCGAACGCTGGGCCACCGGACTGGACGAAGATGTGATAGAGTTACGTTCCGAGAATCAGGAACGGATGCTGCATCTACTGATACAAAAAATAGAAAACCGGAAATCCAAACCATCTTCACGTTTTCACTTTGAAGAAGGAATGAGTTATGAAGAGAAATATCAACAGGTCTGTCAGTGGTGGAACGACTTTCGCTTCCATCTTTCAATGGCCATCAAAACTCCTACCGAGTTGAACCGCTTTCTCGGGAACTCCCTTTCCAGCGAAACAATGTATTTGTTGTCACGGGCCCGCAAAAAAGGAATGCCTTTTTTTGCCACTCCTTACTATCTTTCTTTACTCAATACCAGTGGAGAAGGGTATAACGATGAAGCCATCCGCAGCTACATTCTTTACTCCCCCCGTCTGGTAGAAACCTATGGTAACATTCGTGCCTGGGAACGTGAAGACATTGTAGAAGCCGGTAAACCGAACGCCGCCGGATGGTTATTGCCGGATGGACATAACATCCACCGTCGTTATCCGGAAGTAGCTATCTTGATCCCCGATACAATGGGACGGGCTTGTGGAGGATTGTGCGCTTCATGTCAACGCATGTACGACTTCCAGAGCGAACGATTGAATTTCGAGTTCGACGCACTTCGTCCTAAAGAAAGCTGGGACAAAAAGCTACGCAGATTAATGTCTTATTTTGAAGAAGATACCCAATTACGAGATATATTGATTACCGGAGGAGATGCTCTGATGAGTCAGAACAAAACCCTGAAAAATATTCTTGAGGCTGTTTACCGCATGGCCGCACGTAAAAGAAAAGCAAATCAGGAACGCCCGGAAGGAGAAAAATACGCAGAATTGCAACGTGTCCGTCTGGGATCAAGATTATTAGCTTACCTACCTATGCGTATTAACGATGAATTGATAGAGATCCTAAGAGAATTTAAAGAAAAGGCTTCTGCCATCGGAGTGAAACAATTTATTATTCAAACTCACTTCCAAAGTCCTTTAGAGGTTACTCCCTACACCCGGGAAGCTATCCGGAAAATCCTTTCTGCCGGATGGCTGATTACGAATCAGCTGGTATATACCGTAGCTGCATCCCGACGGGGACACACCACAAGACTGAGACAAGTACTCAATTCGCTGGGAGTAGTTTGTTATTATACCTTCTCCGTCAAAGGATTCAATGAAAATTATGCCGTATTCACTCCCAACAGCCGATCGATGCAGGAGCAACATGAAGAAAAAGCATTTGGCAAGTTGACGCAGGAACAGGCTGACGAACTGTACTCTCTTCTTGAAACAGGTGAGGACATCGCTACTCGAATACGTCATTTCATGAAGAAACATCATTTACCCTTCATGGCAACAGACCGAAGTGTACTTAATCTGCCCGCTATCGGCAAGAGCATGACATTCAGCCTAGTGGGAATAACAGAGGAAGGCAGACGTATCCTTCGTTTCGACCATGACAGCACCCGCCGTCATAGCTCTATCATTGACAAACTGGGAAAAATATATATCGTAGAAAATAAATCACTCGCAGCTTATCTAAGGCAATTAAGCAAAATGGGGGAAGATCCGGAAGATTATGCCAGCATTTGGAGCTATACGGAAGGAGAAACAGAACCTCGCTTCAAGTTGTATGAATACCCTGAATTTGAATTCCACACAACAGAACGGATGAGCAATCTGGAAGTATTATAAACAACAAACAGTGAATAATAAACAGCCTCCTAATATATAATGCGTATCCTGTTTATTATTCACTGTTCATCACTCTTTGCCGAGCGTCCGTTATTCCTCGTTTTCCTCTTTCACCCGAATTACGATATTCGCTATGATAGCAGTCAAACCACCGGTCGTGATGCCAGACGAAAAGATACTACGAATAGCTTCCGGAGCCTGGCTTAACACATCGGGCATCAATTCTACTCCAAGTCCCAATGAAAGACTGACAGCCAATACCAATGTTTCCTTCCGTCCGATATTTTGTGATGCAACAATGCGGATTCCGGCTGCTGCGACAGTTCCGAACATTAACAAAGTAGCTCCGCCTAACACAGGGTCCGGCATCAGTGAGAAAACAGCTCCCACAATCGGAAATAGCCCCAAAAGAATCAACATTGCAGCTATATAGTAACCCACATACCGACTGGCCACTCCTGTCAATTGAATGATTCCATTGTTCTGAGCAAAAATAGAATTAGGGAAAGAGTTAAATATACCTGCCAGAAAAGAGTTAAAACCATCGGCCATCACACCTCCCGAAACTCGTTTGAGATAGTCGTCACCCTCGATCTTCAAACCAGAAATCATCGAATTGGCCGTTACGTCTCCGGTCGCTTCGATAGCTGTAATCATATATACGAGCCCGATGGCAATGAAAGAAGACACATTAAAATCGAGTCCGTATTTAAAAGGCTGGGGAATATTGAAACTCATCAGCATCTCTACATTCAAAGCACTCATATCTACTTTTCCCAAAACAAAAGCAAGGCCGTATCCCAAACAGAGTCCCAACACAATGGAACTCATGCGCAAATACTTATTCTTGCAACGGTTAAAAAACAGCACGCTGAGCAAAACCGCACCTGCAATCGAAAGATTCTCCCAAGAAGCAAACGTACCATTATCCATCGCAGTATAACCACCTCCACAAGAAATAATACCTACTTTTATCAAACTTAACCCGATAAGCAACACCACGATACCCGAAACCAACGGAGTAATAATATTACGCATATATTTGAAAGTGCGGCTGATGATCATTTCAATGGGAGCAGCCGCCATACAGACACCAAAAATAAGAGGAAGTCCACCGACAAGTCCCGTAGCAATGATAGGACCGATAAACGAAAAACTTGTTCCCTGAATACAAAGCAACTTTGCCCCTATAGGTCCAAAACGGCGACACTGGATAAAAGTAGATACCCCCGAAGCAAAGAGAGACATCGAAACCAAGAAACCGGTTTTCTCCACATCCAGTTTCAAGGCACTGGCGATAATCAACGGCGGAGTAATAATAGCTACAAAAATAGCAAGCAGATGCTGCAATGCCGCAAATAATGCATCTTTAAAAGGCGGACGGTCTTCAATACCGTATATCAAGTCTGTTTTCATCAGTTTTTAGTTTATTGTCCATTTCAGTGCCAGTGTAGGGATGACATAAAAACCATCGCGTCCACCAAAATTATTACTCAGCTCAACTTCTGAGCCCACACTCAACTTAAATTTATCACTGATACCTTTTATACGGTTCAGATTCACCCAAAACTGGGGCTCGGTAAGAAAAATAGTCTTCCCATAAGCAGTCTCCTCACGCCACCAGTCAGCAAAGCCGGAAAAAGTGAGCAAGTTATTGCTGAAATTCACATACCAGGTTCCGGTCAGCTGAAAGTTATTGGGAGAATGGTGTTTCTGAATATACTTATACATGGCCGACAATGAAAAGCCACGCGAGAAAGCAGTATTATTATAAGTATAGGTAACTCCCCCCAAATAAGCGTTCTGATAAGAAAAACCTTTGGCAAGACCTCCATTATACTCCACATGTACCGAGAACGGATTCTTCCAGAATTTCAATTCACGGGCTATCTCCCAATAAGCAGCCGCTACTCCGTCAGAAGTATAGTCCATGTCCACAAAGAAATAAGTACTACCCCACTTATCAGGATGAAACTTCTCTACGGTAGAGGTTAATACAGGACGGTCTTTTAAATCTTTATCATACAAAGAACGTCCGAAATCATAGTGCAACTGAATGTTTTGTGCCCTTAATCCGATGCCAACAGATAACAAAAACAGGCAAAAAAGAGCAATAGCAGTCCTTCTCATGTTGAATGTTTTTTTATTAAGGCGCAAAAGTAATTAAAAATCGTGGGAGTACGTTTCTATCAAATAGATATTATCACTATTTTTGCTCCCGATCAAATAGTAAACAATGGACATAGAAATAGAAAATCATCCGTTAGAGCCCTTTCTCCCCGCCAATGCCCGATTGCTGATGCTGGGAAGTTTTCCACCTCAAAAGAAACGATGGTCGATGGATTTTTACTATCCGAACCTGAACAATGATATGTGGAGAATCGTGGGATTGCTGTTCTTTAACAACAAAGACTACTTCCTTAACGAAACCCGGAAAGCTTTCTGCCGCGAACGCATTATCAGCTTTCTCAACGATAAAGGAATAGCTTTATTCGATACCGCTTCGGCCATCCGACGCCTACAGGACAATGCCTCAGACAAGTTCCTGGAAGTGGTGCAGCCCACTGATATAAGCCGACTTCTCGGACACCTCCCGGAATGCAAAGCCATCGTCACAACAGGGCAAAAGGCAACAGATACACTCCGGGCACAATTCGAAGTGGAAGAACCCAAGGTGGGCGATTTCTCTGAGTTCGTCTTTGATGGACGCCCGATGCGCTTATACCGCATGCCTTCTTCTTCACGAGCCTATCCGTTGGCACTCGACAAAAAAGCGGCAGCATACCGCACCATGTATCAAGATTTACAAATGCTTAATATAGAATAAATATGAAAACTCTCTTTTTGCAATATCCCGCATGCAGCACTTGCCAGAAAGCTAAAAAGTGGCTGACAGAAAACAACATTGAGTATACTAACCGCCTTATTGTGGACGATAATCCCACAGTAAAAGAATTGAAAGCCTAGATTCCACTAAGCGGACTACCCGTTAAGAAGTTTTTCAACACCAGTGGTGTAGTATATAAAGAGCTGAAACTCAGCAGCAAGCTTCCTACAATGACTGAAGAAGAACAGATCGCCCTTTTAGCTACCAATGGCAAATTAGTGAAACGCCCGCTGGTAGTGACCGAGCGCTTCGTATTGGTAGGATTTAAACCCGAAGAATGGGAAAAATTAAAATAATTAGCAACTTCTTTGCATAAAAGCTTGCAAATTCAGAAGTTTATTCTACCTTTGCAGCCGCAAACACGGGAGTAGCTCAGTTGGTAGAGCACCGGTCTCCAAAACCGGGTGTCGGGAGTTCGAGCCTCTCCTCCCGTGCAGAAAAAATCCCGCTTAGGTCACATGACTTAGGCGGGATTTTTCATTAATCAAAAACGGATACTGATTTCTACCGGTTCCTCACCCATTGTCCAGTCAGGTCCTTCCTCGATCAAGCGAATGGCTTCCTCATCAGCCGAAGCACAAAGTCCCTTTTTAACAGTAATGTCTTGTGGACGTCCTTCCTTATCTACCCGAAAAGTAAGAATAACTTTTCCTTTGGCACGCGCACAGTCTTTATCAGACGGATGAACCAGACTCTCTTTCAGATACTTCCGAAATGCCTTTCTACCTATGGTAGGTTGGGGAGTACCGGACATTTTCAGACTCGCTACAGCTCCCGTTATACTCCCTTTCGACTGCGAACCATACCCTACCACTACCACCTCATCAAGCGTAGCTTGATCTTCGTTCATCGCTATTAATAAGCTTTTAGTCGTATCAGCCGGAAGTGTAACGGATTCATAACCAATATAATCGACTGCAAGTTCCCGATTTCCACCTGTCTTCAATACAAAATTACCATTTACGTCGGAGATAGTTCCCTGATTAGTCCCTTTCAGCTTAACGGTAGCACCGACAATAGGATAACCGCCGGAGTCTGTCACTCTGCCATGTACTTTACCCCCAACCACTACCTGAGCAGTAAGGCTGCTGTCATTGGCCGGAATAGATTTCATAGCCGAACTTGTGGTAGCAGCCAAAGGTTCTTCGGCAATAGTGGTTTCCAATGCCTCATCGATCCATTCCTGTGTCATGGCCTGAGGCACCTCTGTGTGGGGAGATACAACAACTTTTTTCTCTCTATTCCCGGTTATCAATCCCTTCTGAATAGTTGCGGAATCTTTTCTCACCGTCGCCACCAAATCCTCTTTCTTTTCTTCCTTTTGTACAGACAAAGGTTCCAAGTGAGATACTTCTTCCATTGCTATCCGTGCTTCATCCGGTAAAGTATTCTCCTGAAGCAGGAAATAAGAACCGATACAAACTCCGATCAGAAGGCTGGCAGCCACACTCCAAGCAATGGTATGCCTGCGTTTTTGCGTTACGCGCATATTCACCCGGCGACGCAACAACTCTATTTGCTCATCGGCTCCACTCTCCACCCGGCTATACCCTTCCAACGCATCGGCCAAAAAAGGATCACGCATCGCTTCTTTCTCCAATCGATGTGCTTCTTTCCCCTTGCGGAATCCCCGTATGTAATCCGATAGTTTCATCCCTTAAGCTGATTTTTAATGCAAATCTTTAAATTTCGTTTTCCATTTTGGATATAACTCTTCACATTGTTCAGAGTAAATCCGGTTTGTTCCACAATGTCGGCATACGACATCTCTTCGAGAAAGAAACGCGTAATACTGGTCCGTTGTTCTTCGGGCAACTTTTCGAGACAGTGATGTAATGCCTTCAGTTGTTCCTCCGAACTTTCCTCTTCACTTAATAGATGCAGAAATTCGTCAGATTCCATAATATTAACCGTATAATCTAACGGAATTTCTTTATTTTCCTTCCGTAAAAGTTGCAGGCAATGATTCTTCGC
>OGZX01000087.1_pt1 | contig 97797 bp, 70 predicted proteins | sample 1576881 | NCBI WGS metagenome assembly OGZX01 (sample SAMEA3541542, study PRJEB24748) | human gut metagenome | biome: human gut; feature: human-associated habitat; material: faeces | place: China | collected 2012 | reverse complement strand
ATTATTTGAATCATTTTGATCTCCCTGTCGATCGGGCAGGCGGACGATATCTTCCAGACGGCGCGGATGTATGCGTCGGCGGGGGCGTTGAGTATAAAGACGGCGGCGCCTCTGTTCCGGGATAAGCCGTATAATGCTTATGTGAAACTCAAAGGCGGTTCTTTTGGTTTGTTCAATCCGGTAATCCGTTATGAGCAAAAGATGGGCTCTCGTTGGGCGGCGAGCCTACATGCAGACTGGTTGAGTGCAAAAGGTGATTATCCTTTTACTCTGGTCAATGGCAAAGAAGTCACCGATGAAATTCGTAAAAACAGCGATATCCAGTCTCTCCGCCTGGAAGGAAACGTATATGGAAATTTTGGGCGGGGCGGAAAGCTGAATGGGAAAATCTATTATTATGACTCAGAACGTGGGCTTCCGGGATCGGTTATTCTCTATAGCAGTAATGCCCGCGAACGGATTTGGGATAATAATTTCTTTACACAATTCCATTATGAGAATGAATGGCTGGAGTGTCTGAAATTCCAAGCCAATGCCAAATACAACTATTCGTTTAGCAAATATCGTGATATCAGTAATAAATATTCCGGAGGTAAGCAGGAAGACTTGAATACTCAAAACGAGTATTACGGTTCTGTGGGAGTTTTATATACACCTTTCCCCTATGTCTCTTTCTCTTTAAATACGGATATTGCACGAAATACGCTGGAAAACAATTTCGTCAAGGCCCCGTCGCCGAAACGATGGACTTCGCTTACGGCATTTGCCGCCCAGTATAAAAGCCCGGTACTGACGGCAACGGCAAGCCTGTTGGGAACATATATCACCGACCAGGTAAAGAATGGAGACCGGCCGGCCGATCGTAAGCGCCTGTCTCCGGCAGTCAGCCTTTCCTGGCGTCCTTTCGCAGAACAGTCTTTCCGGGTGCGTGCTTCTTATAAAGATATATTCCGTGTCCCGACCTTTACGGACCTGTATTATTTGCGGATGGGAAATACGAACTTGAAGCCGGAACAGGCTACACAATATAATGTAGGGCTGACCTGGAATGGAGAAATCGGTTCGGTGGTCCGCCTGTTGAGCCTTTCGGTTGACGGCTATTATAATAAGATTAAGGATAAGATTGTCGCTATTCCCAATATGTATATCTGGAAGATGATGAATATGGGAGAGGTGGATATCAAGGGGCTGGATGTGAATTTGAGTGCGGATATTCCTTTATGGCGGGAAATATCATTGATGTTGTCCTCTACTTACAGTTATCAGTCCGCAATCGACATCACGGACCCGGAGGCAAAGAATTATAAAGACCAGATACCTTATACACCCCGGCATTCGGGTTCCGGATCTGTTTCTCTGGAAAATCCTTGGGTGAATATTGCATATACCTTGGTCGCTGCCGGTGACCGTTATGCTCTTCCGCAGAATATAGATGTGAATCGGATCGATTCGTATATAGAACATAGCCTTTCTGTAAACCGGAGTTTTGCATTAAAGAAATGTACATTCCGTATTCAAGGCGATATTCTGAACCTGGCAGATAAAACATATGATATTATCCAATATTATCCTATGCCCGGACGCTCATGGAGGCTTAGTTTAAGCATTACATATTAATTACATAAAATAGAAACAGTATGAAAAAGATTAATTTCCTTTTGATATCAGTCCTTTGTGCACTGATGTCGTTTGCATTTACAGGATGTAAGGATGATGATGAAGACGTTCAGCCCACTGTTCCGACCGAAGTTGTTACAGGGGTTACTTTTATGGATACGGACCCGACAGAAGGGGCTATTGGGGGAACATTGAAATGGACCGCGCCTGAAAACGTGTCTAATATTACGAAATATGTCATTTATCTTTCAGCCGATGGCAAAGGCAGAGATACAAAGTTAGGAGAAGTAGAGGTCGGAACGAATAGTTTTCCGATTGAAGCCGGTACAGTTCCGAATGCCTATCTCATTGTGGTTACCTGTAACGCACAAGGTGAATCGGAGGCATTGGCGAGTGTAAAGATTGTGGATCTTAAACCGTCTGATCCGACGCCTGAAGAACCGGAACCAACTGTAGACAACGGGGGTATTTATTTCCTGAATAGTGGGAAGATGGGTAGCAACAATGCGGGACTTTCTTTCTTTAGCTTGAATACGATGACAATGGTAGCCGATACCTTTATGAATGTGAACGAAAGAGGTTTGGGCGATACGGCCAATGATATGATCGTATATGGTTCGAAGATGTATATTGCTGTGTATGGCTCTAATGTGATTGAAGTGACGGATCTGAGTGGAAAATCGATCAAGCAAATCAAGTCGAGCGGTGACGTTTTACTGCCTCGTTTCTTTACTTCTGATGCGGGGAAGGTCTATGTCTCTTTGTATGATGGCTATGTGGCCCGTCTGGATACGGCTTCTTTAGAGATTGAAGCGAAAGTTAAAGTCGGCCGTAACCCGGAACAACTGGCCATTTCTAATAATAAATTGTATGTAGCGAACTCCGGTGGGTTGGATTATAACACTCCGATAGGTTACGACAAGACTGTCTCTGTTGTCGATCTGGCTTCTTTTGAAGAGACGAAGAAGATTGAGGTCGTGACAAATCCGGTAAACCTGACGACTGACAGCCAAGGTGATGTTTATCTGGTATCAATGGGTGATTATGGCGCTATTCCTAATACATTCCAGCGTATTGATCCAAAAACAGATGAAGTAACTACTATTACTGAAACAAATGCGACAGAGATGGCTTCTACCGGTGATAAGCTCTATATGATCTATTCGCAATATGATGCTAACTGGAACCAGGTTGTTTCATATATTTCTTATGATGCAATAAACGAGAAGGTTATTTCTGATAATTTTATCACGGACGGAACAACTATTGACAAGCCTTATAAGATTGGGGCGGACCCTGCTGGCTATATTTATGTTACAGCTTCCGATTATACGAATAATGGTGATGTCTATGCATTTGATGCAAGCGGTAAAAAGTTATTCCAGTTTGAAGTCGGATTGAATCCGGTTAAAGCTGTATTTGTAAAACGATAAATATGAAGTATTTTGCTTCTTATCTTTTATTGCTCTGTCTCACGTTAAGTTGTAACGTGAGGCAGGGTTCTCATCAGGAAGAATCTCTCTCCTCCGACACCATTCGTTATGCTCAGGGCTTTACCGTTCATCATTTCAACGACTATACCTCGGTTGATGTGCGTGATCCTTGGGACAGTACACGCCTGTTGCAGCGTTACTTGCTGGTGGACCGGGAGAAACCTGTTCCCGGGAATCTTCCGAAAGGGACAGTCGTGCGGGTACCGGTGCAGAATATAGTGGTTTACACATCCGTACATGCTGCGGTTATCGACCAGCTGGGAGAAACCGGGCGGATCATCGGTGTCTGTGAACCTCGTTATATGGACACGCCCTCTATTCAGGAAGGCTTGAAAGTTGGACGGATTGCCGACATGGGAGAGGCGACGGCGCCGAATGTAGAGCTGATGATCGATAAAGGAGCGGAGCTTGTCCTTGTTTCCCCTTTCCAGAACAGCGGTTATGGGCCTGTCGAGAAGTTGGGTATTCCTATTATTGAAGGAGCCGATTATATGGAATCACAGCCGTTGGGCCGTACTGAGTGGATTCGTTTCTACGGAATGTTGTTCGGAAAGGAGGCGAAGGCGGATTCTATCTTCAGGGCTACCGAGAAAAGCTATCTCGACCTGAAGGAACTGGTGACGGGCGATATGCCTCGCCCAACCGTTATTTCCGAAAAGAAATTCGGCTCTTCCTGGTTCATGCCTTCCGGGGAAAGCTATGTTGCCAATTTGTATAAGGACGCCGGAGCCGATTATGTATTTACTGATCTTCCCGGTGCCGGAAGTACGCCGTTAGCTTTCGAGACGGTGCTCGACCGGGCTATCCATGCAGATCTATGGTTGATAAAGTACAACCAATCTAAAGATATGACCTACGGTGATTTGCGTTCCGAATACGCGCCCTATGAGAACTTTGGCGCTTTTAAGAATCGCCGGATTTATGCTTGTAATACAGGTCTTGTCCCTTATTATGAGGAGTTTCCTTTACATCCAGATTATCTATTGAAAGATCTGATCTGGGTGTTCCATCCGGAACTGTTACCGGACTATACGCCCCGGTATTATCATAAGATGCGGGAAGAATAATCAAAGGCGATTATTCTTCCTGTCTATTGATCTCACAAGGTACCCATGCCCAGAATGTGGATCCAACACCGGGAGTCGAATCAAAATCAATTTTGCCTCCGGCATTTTCGACAATTGCTTTGGAAATGGCCAGCCCGAGTCCTGTCCCTTGCACGAAGTCGTTAATCTTCTCGAACCGTGCAAATACTTTGTCGTGTGATTCTTTTGGTATACCGATACCGGTATCTTCGACATATATCCGGATACCGTTTTTTTCTATGGAATATCCCATCTTAATATGCCCGGATTTCGTGTGTTTGATTGCATTGGTAAGGAAGTTCATCCATACTTGCATAAGACGGTTTTTATCCAGTGTGACCCAGCAATTAGTGTCAGCCTTATTTAGATAAAATTCAATATCCGGATTTGTTATTTTGGGTTGGATGCAAGTGAATAACTCGTCGGAAATACTTGACATATTAAACTTCTCGTACTTGCGTTCGACTATTCCTGCCTCTATTTTTGAGAGATCGAGAATGTCATTAATCAATCTTAGTAACAGTTCATTGTTAGACTTTATAATGTTTATGTACATGGCCTGCTCTTCCGGATCACTACATGATGTCATCAGTTCGGAAAAACCGACGATAGCATTTAGGGGAGTACGTATCTCATGGCTCATGTTGGCAAGGAAGGCTGACTTAAGCCGATCGGAAAGTTCTGCCTTTTCTTTCAGTTCTTTCAGCTCCTTGATCATTTCTTTCTGTTCTCTGTTCAGTTTCTGAAGTTGCGGGATGTTTTGCCAGAAGCCGGTGAAATGTGTGATATTACCGTTCTCGTCTTTCTCGAAAGGAACCGCAATGAAGTCGCAGTATTGCCATGACTTGTCGTATTTAGTCTGTATACGGCACGTGAAATTGACCGTCAGGTCTTTTCCTTCCAACATAGGCGCTATTGCATCACTAAAAGAAGTACGGTCTTCCGGATGTATGACATTCAGGTATTCCGACAGGGGCAATAGCCTGTCGGACATATAATCGTTTACCGGATCATTGTATGATGTGAACTTTTGGGTGCTAACGTCAAAGTCCCAATGGACGATATTGCTGACTTTCATGGTCAGTTCACGCTTGGTAATCAGATCCTGCGTCTTTTTTGCCATTCGTACCTTCTCTGTTACATCCAGCTGTGTGCCGACAACCTGCAGTTTTCCCCAATGTTCGGTGGATAATCGCATCATGCTTTCATAATAGCGGTATTGCTGTTCCTGTTCGTTGTAAAAACGTACTGTTACCTGCTTCTGTTCGACATCCTTGTTGATTAGCTGCGTAAGGCTTTGCATTAGCAGTTGATGATCCTGGGGATGCAATATCAATAAAAGTTCTGCTATTGTCGTTGTCTTTCTTATTACCGTATCGCCGTATAATGGCTCGAATATTTTTTTGTGCACATCATATACCCAGGAAGACATATTGGCCGTATTCATGGCTAACTCCAGGTTCTTTTTAGTCTCTTCCGTATGGAATTCCACTTCTTTTATGGCTGTGACATCATTGGATAAGAGTATATGCCCGATGACAACTCCATTCTTGTTTAGGATGGGGATTATCCGGACATCATAAATCATCGTGTCCTGGTTGTTGGTGGAAAAGTATGCATTGTTCTTTATCCGCTCGAAATCATATTCGAATTCGAGCCTGACAATTTCTTTACCGCTTTGTATTCGGGCTTTTAGCTGTTCATCTACATAGGGACTTTTGAAAAGATTGACAAAGTTAATAACCGTGTTCCGGTCCTCTACTCCATACATGTGCAACGCATGGTCATTTATACTGCGTAAAATACCGTTGGCATCATAAACCTCAATACTTATAGGCAGTCTGTTGTATATACTTTCCGTGAATAGGAGCTGCTCTTGTATGAGTTTAGATATCTCTTCCTCTAAAGATGCATTGTCTCTATTAGAGGAGGTTTCCTTATCTTGTTCCATGGTTCCCTATTTTTGTTGAATATAAATTTACTAATGCAATAGCTATCGGATGTACTTGTTCAAAGCGTTTAAATATTACATAATTTAAATCTTTCGACAAAAGTATGCAAAAAAAAGAAAAGGATATGCTTTGCAACTTTGAAACAAAAAGCATTATCTGGGAATTATTGATTTTTAATGAAAAACAAGATTATCTTTGTGTGTATCTAATAATATATATATGAAAAGGAAATCGTACACCGATGCGCTTACGACATTGGCAAAGGGGACGGATGCCGGTTTGTATCGGCTGATTCCGGAGAGAGTAGAGGTTGTAAATAGTGAAGAGGAAGTGCAGGAAGTGCTGGCAGAATGCCGGGTTACCGGGAAACCTCTGACCTTTAAAGCTGGAGGAACGTCTTTGTCGGGACAGACTATTACGGATTCCGTATTGGTTGAGATAGGACCTGATTTTGGACAGGCTACGATTCCGGGGGATGGAAGATTGGCGACTTTCCCTTGTGGGATGACCGGTGATTTTGCCAACCGGTTGCTGAAGCGTTACGGCCGTAAGTTGGGACCGAGTCCCGCTTCTATCAAGTCGGCCCGTATCGGGGGGATTGTGGCGAACAATGCCAGCGGGTCCAGTTACGGCATAACTTATAACTCCTATCATACCATTCGCAGTATGCGGCTGATCCTGGCGGATGGAACTTTGCTCGATACGGCTTCCGCCGAGAGCCGCAAAAACTTTATCGAAAGCCATTCTGAACTGGTGGATGGGTTGCTCGCTCTCAAAGAGCGGATTAAACAGCATCCGGCAATGGAGGCACGTATCCGGCATAAGTATGAACTGAAGAATACCTGTGGATATGGCGTTAATTCATTGGTCGATTATGATGATCCGGTCGACATATTGAAGCACCTGATGGTAGGCTCGGAAGGTACGCTCGGTTTTATTTCCGAAGTGACTTTCGAGACAGTGCCGGACTTGAAACTGAAAGCGTCTGCTCTGCTCTATTTTCCTTCTATCCGTGAAGCCTGTAAATCGATTCTTCCGCTTCGGCAATGCAGCGTCTCGGCGGCTGAACTGATGGACCGGAACGCTCTCCGTGCTGTCGAGAATGAGCCGGGTATGCCTGAAACACTCCGGACCTTACCGGACGGGGCGGTCGCTCTCCTGATCGATACGTCGGCTGATGATGAGGTAACTTTGCAAAAACAGTTTGCTGAGATAGCAGAAAAGTTGTCGGATGTACAGACACTCTATCCGGTTTCTTTTACAACCGATCCTGAGCTGTATGCCACTTACTGGCGCGTGCGAAGCGGATTGTTCACCTCTGCTGCTGCCGGTAGGCCGCGGGGGACGGTTTCCATAATAGAAGATATTGCTTTCCGGGGTGATGTCTTGGGAGATGCCTTGACGGATGTACGGGAAGTACTTGCCAGGCATCGTTATCCGGATGCTGTGATGTGGGGACATCTGTTGGACGGGAATGTCCATTTTACTATTTTCCCGGATATTAACCGACCGGAAGGAGTGGAGGGATATGCCGCTTTTATGCAGGAACTGACCGATACGGTGCTCCGCCATGACGGAAGCCTGAAGGCCGAGCATGGAACGGGACGCAATATGGCGCCATTTGTGCGGCAGGAGTGGGGAGAAGATATCTATCGGCTGATGAAAGATATCAAGAAATTACTGGACCCCCGGAACTTACTGAATCCCGGAGTACTGATCAATGACGACCCCCAGGTCTTTATCAAGAACCTCAAGAAAATGCCGCTGGCGAATGATCTGATCGACCGTTGTATCGAATGTGGCTTTTGTGAGGTACAATGTCCGGCACGTAATCTGACAATCACGCCTCGTCAGCGGATTGTTATTTATCGTACTTTGTCTGCAATGGCTGAAAGAGGCGAGACTGATTCTCCCCGCTATGCCGAACTGAAAAAAGCGTTTCAATATGAAGGGAACGAAACATGTGCAACAGATGGGCTTTGCGGAACTGCTTGCCCGGTCGGTATCAATACCGGTTTGTTAATCAAAGAATTGCGCTGGAAAGAGAATGGGAAGACGGCTAACCGGATCGCCTCTTTTATAGCAAAGGATATGGATTCGGTTACCAACACTTTACGTCCTCTGCTTTCTTTCGCGCATGGTGTAGGCCGGATAATCGGTTATGGAGCGATGGAAGGAATGACGCGCGGTTTGTTTCGGTTGAGCGGACACCGTTTCCCTCTTTGGACGCGTTATACTCCGTCCGGTGCACGTAAACTTGATTATACTACGGAAACACCGTTTCCGGGACAACCGGAAATGGTTTATTTTCCATCCTGCATTACCCGGACGATGGGAGCATCTGCTGACTATGAAGAGAAGGCGGGCGTAACGGAAAAAACAATTTCTCTGCTTCATAAAGCCGGATACAGTATTCGCTATCCGGAGAATATCCATCGTTTGTGCTGTGGGATGGCTTTCAGTAGCAAAGGTTTCCGGGAACAAGCCAGACAGAAGGAAGATGAACTGAATAAGGTCTTGTTGAAAATTAGCAATGATGGGGCTTTGCCGATCCTGTGCGATATGAGTCCTTGTCTGCTTCATATGCGTGAAACATTGGATAAACGTTTGCGCCTTTACGAACCGGTGGAATTTATCTATGACTTTATGCTGGATAAGTTGGAATTTGAACCCTTGCCTGTTACGGTTGCCGTACATAGCACGTGCAGTACGACTAAAATGGGAGTGACAGCCAAGTTGCAGAAGCTTGCCGGAATGTGTGCCGCCAAAGTTGTCTCTCCAATGGATGTGACTTGCTGTGGATGGGCAGGTGATCGCGGTTTCTTCTATCCTGAACTGAATGCTTCGGCCTTGCGTACGCTGCCTGTCGGTCTGGAAGGTGCTACTGAAGGATACAGTAACAGCCGGACATGCGAAATCGGCCTGACAATGAATAGCGGCATATCTTATAAATCGATTGTTTATTTGGTTGATAAGGTTACCCGGAAAAAGGAAAAGGCTTGAAACAAAATTCCCCCGGACTCTTACAAGTGAGTCGGGGGATTTTCAGTTTGGCATTTTATGATAGGGAGTTGTTTTAAATTGTCAAGCCCATCCGTTCAACATCCCATAGAAATACATGGGTTTCAGGAAGTAAACCTTCAGCAGCCATGCAGCCCAAAGTTCTTTTGACGGATTCATCATCGAGAACGGGAATGAACTTTCCTGTTCTTTTTTGTAGTTGAACTCGCAGAGCAAGACGTGTCCATAGTCTGTTACGATCGGGCAAGCTGCGTAGCCGTCGTACTTTTCTACCGGTTCTTTGCCTTCCATCAGCGAAATCAGGTTCTTGGCTGCAATAGGCACTTGCTTGCGGACTGCAGCGGATGTCTTACTGGTCGGGATTCCGGCAACGTCTCCGAGGGAAACGATATTCGGATATGTCTTGTGTACCAGTGTCTCTTTATCCACCATGACCCAACCGTCGGCCGCCAGTTTACCTTCTGTCCAGCCCAGCCCTGCTTCTTTTACGAAATCGGGGGCCGACATAGGCGGTGTGAAATGCAGGAAATCGTAGTCTTCAACAAACGGTGTGTAGACTTTCTGGTCGCCTACCGTTTCTATCTTTTCGAAATGAACCTGTTTAGCGGATGTATCCACCCCTTTGACACGTACGTTCAGATTGATAGGGACATTGCGTTCCTTATATATTTCCAGCAGGCGGGGCGTGTAATAAGGAATATCATATAACTCTTTAGCTGCTGTATAATAATTCAAATCCACTTTATCGCGTGTTCCCTGCTTACGGTTATAATGTTCTGTCAACAGACAAATCTTTTTCGGAGCGCCTCCACATTTATGTTTCGTATAAGTGTCTGTAAAGATGCCGCGCCCGCCAGTCTTGGAGAATTCCTGCACTGCTTTCCACGTTTTCTGTGCACCTTCGAAGTCGTAAATGCTGTGTGCGTTGCCTTGTCCTAATGTATCGTGCGTGATACCTTCCACCTTTTCCCAATTGGTTTGGATTCCGGGAGTCAGGACCAGAAAGTCGTAGGCGATCTTTCCGTTATTTTGAGTTGTCACCTGGTTCCATACCGGATCGACGGCGGTAACAGAATCTTTAATCCATTTGATATCGCTGGGCATGCAGTCTTCCTGCTTTTTCCAGACATCGTTCGGCTGGTAAACGCCTGAGGCAATCAGGGTAAAACCCGGCTGATAAAACTGACGGTCACTGGGATCGATCAAGGTTATATCCGGCTTGTCCAACCAGCTCTTCAAACGGGCAGCCATACTGATACCGGCGGCGCCGCCACCGATAATAACGATTTTACCTTTCGCATTGCTTGAGAATGCTTTTGCCTTTTGTGTACTTGCTGCAGTCAGTAAACCTGCTGCTGCCATAAGTTTGAAAAAATGCCGGCGACTGATACCTTTTTTCTCAAACGCCTTTAATTGATCTTCCAGTTCGTGTTTCATCATGTCTAAAAAATTAGATTTTGATTGCAAAGGAAAGATAAATATACAAGCGTGTACAAAAAAGGGCTACAACACTACTTGCGCAAGTCTTTTGTGAGGGACGAAATACTACTACAATACTTTCTCATAGCCTTTCTTATTGTTTCTAATTATTTGATATATAGTTAAATATTGAATGTAAGTTTCTGAGATTATACTTTTAGAATTTCATGAGAAAATCAACGAGATTCGTGTCCCCTTCCAAGCCTAAACGCTTTCTAAGACGATAACGTCGGAGCTCTATCGCCCGTACGGACACATTCATAAGAGACGCGATTTCCTTTGTGGACATGTTCATCCGGAGCAGACAACAGATACGGAGGTCGCCGGTCGTGATGTCTGCATATTGCTGGCGCAAGCGGTCCATAAAGTTTTGATGTGCGCTGTTGAAATAGCTTTCAAACAGAACCCAGTCTGCCTGGTCGTTCAGCGTTTCTTCCATCAGGGCTTTCATCCGGCCATAGAGTTTGTACGGATAACGTTCGCCTAACGCCTCTTTTTGTTTCTCCAGCTCCTCCAGTAAGTTCTGGACAGCCTGGTTGCGTTTGACAAGGGCTGTAGTCTGCAATGTCAGTTCATAGTTTTTATTCTGAAGTTCAGCTTCGAGCATCCGGTTCTTCATTTCCTGCATCTGCTGTTGCTCGGCCTGGCGTTCGGCTTCGGCTTTCTCCTGTTCCTCCTTGTGCAGGTTTTTCAGGTTAAAACGGAGTACGGTTTGTACGACAGCCCAGACTAAAGCAATATAGAGCAGCCATGCCCATACCGTGTTGTACCAGGGTGGGCGGACTTCGATCGACAGACTTAGTTCCGGGTACGGGCCTTTGATGACATACTTGCGCACTTTCAGGTGGTAATGTCCTTCCGGTAGCTGCAAAAATGTGATCTTGCCGTCGTGTTGCCAGGCCGACCAATCGGATGACACCCCTTCGATCTTATAGCTGATCTGGTGGTTGGTGGTAAATATTGTAGTACCGATCCAGGCGTTAAATTCCTGGAAGTCATGCGGGAGGGATATCTTTTGCATATTGACCGGCAGGTGGTGTACGCCCGAAGCGTCGATATATTCCAGTTCGGAAACGGAGAGAGGTGCATTGCTGAGGCTGTTCCCGATCAATTCCCGGAGATTAATGAGTAAAGCGCCTTGCATGGCGGAAACCAATACCAGCGAATCGTTCAAAGGAATGATCCGCCTGCCTCGTGTGACGAGGTTCATGTTGTAGTTGTCGAAAAGTAGGCGGCATTTCAATGTCCCGATGCCGTCTGCCACATGAAACAGCCCGGCTTCGTTACCGACCGAGAGCCAGTAAAGATCGTCGCCTGCGGGATAAATATGTTCGGCCTCTGAAAATATGCCTAATGCTTCCGTATCGCGGAATAACTGCTTGATCGTGGGAGTGGGGGAGATATCTGTTTTGATATAGGGCCGCGCTTCGGTTTCGTCGATCGGGGTAAATACATTTCCCGCTATCAGCGGACGTTTGAAGTAGCCAAGATTGGTCTGGATATACAGTTCTTCTCCGTCGAGACCCGCGTTGGTCAGTTTGCCGATCGAGCTTCTCTTTCCCAATAGCGCGATTGGAGGATCGAAGGTGATTTGGGCCAATCCGTTATCCAAAGCTACCCAGATTTGCCGGGGATCCTGTACGCAGATAAAACGGACAATATTGTCCTGTAGCTGGTTCTGCAAAGATAAATGTTGGAGGATTATCCCGTCGGGCGAGGTGATAAACAGTCCTTGCGTCAGGGTACCGATGAAGAAGTATGTCCCGTTTGTAGCGAAGGCACTGGGATGCGCATCCTGGATTTCTTTCGGTAACGTAAAAGGTATATCGACAGGCGGGGGATCGAACCTGATTTCCGGCGGAACGGTAGCCAGCGGATGATAATGGAGGATGCCGTTCGTGTCGCGTGTCCAGCCTCCCAACATTGTTGTATTGCGTGTGTAGATCGTGTCGTTGTAATAGGTTACGCCGGTTACCTCCTCCTGCCCGGGGAGTGAATACAGTTTCCATGTATTCCCGTCGAACGCGAGCAACCCTGAGTTATTGGCGGCATACAGCATGCCGTCAGGCGTCAGCGAAAAGCCCCAGTTCTGGCAGCTTGCCTTATAATCATCGACCGTATAGTTCTTGACAAAGACATAGGGAATAGCTACTGAAGCGCACACGGCATGAGCCGTGAACAGCATAACAATAAGGATGTTCAGTAGTCTATACATTGCAGTCTAAACGAGTTTTATATTTTGTAGAGAATTAAAAGGGCTGTAAGCACGATCGCATACAGCCCTTTGTATCCGCTTTTCAGCGGCAAATATAGTTAAATTCTCTATTATTTGTATTCCTGCCAGCTCTTAATCTGGATGTCTTTTTCTCCCATATTGCAGAAAGCTCCGATGAAGGCGCTTGCCAGACGGGCGTTGGTGATCAACGGGATGTTGTGATCGATCGCAGCACGACGGATCTTATAACCATTGGTCAGTTCGCGCTTGCTGTGATCCTTCGGGATGTTTACAACCAGTTCGAACACATGCTGGCTGAACATGTCCATGATGTTCAGGTCGCCCTGTTCATCCGGCCAGCAGACTGCAGTTGCAGGGATGCCGTTTTCGTTCAGGAATTTAGCTGTTCCGTCCGTACCATAGATATGATAGCCTTTGGCTGCCAGCATGTGGCACGGTTCCAGCAGTTCGGCTTTGCTCTTAGCGGCTCCTGAAGAAACGAGTACGTTCTTTTGCGGGATCTTGTTGCCGACAGCCATCATAGCGGAAAGCAATGCTTCGTCGAAGTCGTCGCCGATGCAACCTACTTCACCGGTAGAACTCATATCCACGCCCAATACAGGGTCAGCCTTGTGCAGACGGGCGAATGAGAACTGAGATGCCTTGACGCCGATCCAGTCGATGTCGAATGCGCTCTTGTCCGGTTTGGTATATGGAGCATCCAGCATGATACGGGTTGCCGTTTCGATAAAGTTGCGTTTCAGCACCTTCGATACGAACGGGAAGCTGCGGGATGCACGCAGGTTACATTCGATAACCTTCACATCGTTGTTCTTTGCCAGGAATTGGATGTTGAACGGTCCGCTGATGTTCAGTTCTTTTGCGATCATCTTGCTGACTTTCTTGATACGGCGGGCTGTCTCGAAGTAAATCTTCTGGGCCGGGAATACCAGTGTCGCGTCACCGGAGTGAACACCGGCAAACTCGATATGTTCGGAGATCGCATACTCGACCACTTCGCCATTCATGGCTACCGCATCGAATTCGATTTCTTTCGCTCCCTGCAGGAATTCGGAAACGACAACCGGATATTCTTTCGATACCTTGGCTGCCAGATCCAGGAATTCAATCATCTGTTCCTTGCTGTGGCATACGTTCATGGCAGCACCTGACAAGACATAAGACGGACGGATCAGGATCGGGAAGCCCACTTTTTCGATGAAGGCGTCGATCTCTTCCATGCTGGTCAGCTCGGCCCAACGCGGCTGGTCGATACCCAGCGTATCGAGCATAGCGGAGAACTTGTGGCGGTTTTCAGCACGGTCGATCGACAGCGGGGAAGTTCCCAGGACAGGCACGTTCTGACGGTGCAGCTTCATGGCAAGGTTGTTCGGAATCTGGCCGCCAACCGATACGATTACGCCTTTCGGAAGTTCCAGGTCCATCACGTCGAGTACGCGTTCGAACGAGAGTTCGTCGAAGTACAGGCGGTCGCACATGTCGTAGTCCGTTGAAACCGTTTCCGGGTTATAGTTGATCATGATGGACTTGTAACCCAGCTTGCGAGCCGTCTGTGCCGCATTAACCGAACACCAGTCGAACTCTACGGACGAACCGATACGGTATGCACCCGAACCTAAGATAACGACGCTCTTGTCGTTTGGATAGTAAGCGATGTCGTGTTCGCTACCGTCGTATGTCATATACAGGTAGTTGGTCAGTTCCGGATGTTCGGAAGCGATCGTGTTGATACGTTTCACGCTCGGCAGGATGCCCATCTTCTTACGCAGGTTGCGCACGCGGATGTTTTCTTTTTCCATATTGCCTTCCGGATGCTCCACATAACGGGCGATCTGGAAGTCGGAGAAGCCCAGGCGTTTCGCTTCTTTCAGTACCTCTTCGGGCAGGTCTTCGATCTTATTATAGGAAGACAATACTTTCGTATAGTCCACAATATTCTTCAAGCCGTTCAGGAACCACATCGTGATCTTGGACAGTTCGTGGATGCGTTCTACCGTGTAACCTTCTTCCAGTGCCTTGGCAACGGCGAAGATACGCAGGTCGGTCGGGTTGGCCAGTGCGTCGTCCAGGTTGTCGAATGTGATGTCGTTGTTACCCACGAAACCGTGCATTCCCTGTCCGATCATACGCAGACCCTTCTGCATGATCTCTTCGAAGCTCTTACCGATCGACATGATCTCGCCTACCGACTTCATGCTCGAACCGATCTGGCGGCTGACACCTACGAACTTCGTCAAGTCCCAACGCGGGATCTTCACGATCATATAATCGACTTCCGGAGCTTTATAGGCAGAGTTCGGTGTACCCATTTCGCCGATTTCGTCAAGGCTGTAACCCAATGCCAACTTGGCAGCTACGAACGCTAACGGATAACCGCTTGCCTTGGATGCCAGTGCCGAAGAGCGGCTCAGACGGGCGTTCACCTCGATCACACGATAGTCGAATGTATCGGAGTTGAAAGCATATTGGATGTTACATTCGCCGACGATACCCAAGTGGCGGATTGTCTTCGTCGAAAGTTCTTTCAGCAGATCCAGTTCCTTCTCGGTCAGCGAGCAGGTCGGAGCAACCACGATACTTTCACCGGTATGCACACCCAGCGGATCGACGTTTTCCATGCTTACCACCGTGAAGCAATGGTCGTTCTTGTCACGGATCACTTCGAACTCGATTTCCTTCCAGCCCTTCAGCGATTCTTCCACCAATACCTGCGGAGAGTAGGCGAAAGCGCTTTCTGCAAGCGTGCGCAGTTCCGCTTCGTCTTTACAGATACCGCTACCCATGCCGCCCAAGGCATAAGCCGAACGGATCATGACCGGAAAACCGATCTTGTAGGCTGCCTTTACTACGTCTTCCAGGTTTTCGCAAGCCTGGCTGATAGGAGTCTTTACTTCTATCTCGTCGAGTTTCTTAACAAAGAGGTCGCGGTCTTCCGTGTACATAATGGCCTCTACGGAAGTACCCAGTACTTTTACTCCGTATTTGGCCAGCGTTCCGCTGGTGTACAGTTCAGTTCCGCAGTTCAGGGCAGTCTGTCCGCCGAAAGCCAGCAGGATACCGTCCGGTTGTTCTTTTTTGATAACTTCTTCAACAAAGTAAGGAGTGATAGGCAGGAAATACACCTTATCGGCCACCCCTTCCGATGTTTGAATAGTTGCAATGTTCGGATTGAGCAATACTGTGCTGATTCCTTCTTCCTTCAGCGCTTTCAATGCTTGTGAACCGGAGTAGTCAAACTCGCCGGCCTGTCCGATTTTCAGGGCACCCGAGCCCAGAACAATCACCTTTTTGATACCACTTTTCGACATAGTAATTTGGGTTGTTTAATTTATTGATTTTATAGAATGTTATACCGCCTTGTCAGATTATGAGGCGCAAAAAAAATGCGTTAGTAAAAATAACTAACGCATCTTATATCACCAAACGATAATCCTTAGAAATGAAGAAATGAGCTTCATTGTCCGACATGTAACCGGAAAAGTAAGCAGGATTGTCCTTATGTGCTTTCTGTACCATGAACCTCTATCTTCAAAATTTCGGCAAAGATAAGTCTTATATTTCAAACGTGCAACATAAAGATCGGTTCTTTTTGGGAGATTGGCTGTGATACCTCCACTCTTGGTATTTCCCGTCCGCTTGGGCGGTTCATAGTTATGGTTTTGGCTAATCATAAGTATGAACCGGTAAAACCATAACGATCGTATAAATGTCAAAATGATCGTATAAATGTCAAAATGATGATTTTATTTTTATCTTTGTCCATAACTAATATTTTAAGGCCATGAATAAAATACGACTTCTTATAGTGATTTGTTTGTTTTTTTGTGTGGGGGCACACCTCGCCGCCCAGACATTCGATTATAGCCGTGTAGAGAACCATCCACGCCTGTTGATGAAACAGGGTGAGGAGCTGGATATACGGAAAAGCCTGGCGGGAAATCCGGAAATGCAGCGCGTATATAACCAGATCGTCGGGGAAGCCGACCGGCTGATGATCAAACCTACACTTACTTATAAGAAAGAAGGACGGCGTCTGCTGGCTGTCTCCCGGGAGGCCTTGAAGCGTATTTTCGACCTTTCGTTTGTGTACCGGATGACGGGTGAAGACAAATACCGGCTGCGTGCCGAACAGGAGATCGTATCCGTCTGCTCGTTCAGCGATTGGAACCCGTCACACTTTCTGGATGTAGGCGAGATGACGATGGCGGTTGCTATCGGTTACGACTGGCTGTATGACCGGTTGTCGCCCGGAACGAAGGCTCTGGCGCGTGAAGCGATCCTTCAGAAAGGTTTCGCTCCGTCGAACGAGGAACAATATAACTGGTTCCTGAAAGCCGAACACAACTGGAACCAGGTTTGCAACACCGGACTGGTGTATGGCGCCCTTGCCCTTTTGGAATCGGATACAAAGGAGGCGACAGGGATTATCGAACAGGCCATGTCGTCCGTTCCCCTGTCTATGAAGGTGTATGCTCCCGACGGCAATTATCCGGAAGGATATAATTACTGGGGATACGGTACGAGCTTCAACGCCATGCTGATCGCGGCGCTGGAGTCGGCCCTCGGCTCGGACGGCGGGTTGAGTGTTGCCGAAGGATTTATGCCATCCGCCCGTTTTATGCAGTATATGGCAGGTACGACCGGCCTCGCCTTCAATTTCAGCGATGCGCGTGAGACGACCCAGTCTTTTCCGGCAATGTTCTGGTATGCATCCAAGCTGAACGATCCATCTTTGCTATGGAACGAAAAGATATTCCTGACACGTGGAGATACTCATTTCACGGCCGAGGAAGAACGTTTCCTGCCTATCATACTGATCTACGGATCGCGTTTCAACATGGAAGAGGTTACGCCGCCTGCATCTAAAATATGGATCGGACATGGAAAAGTGCCTGTAGCCCTGATCCGTACCGGATGGAATGAAGGAGAAGGTTTTTATGTCGGGATCAAGGGTGGTACGGCTTCTGCCAACCATGCCCACATGGATGCCGGCTCATTTGTGTTTGAGGCTTCGGGGGTACGCTGGGCACAGGATCTGGGAATGCAGGAATACTATTCGCTTGAGAAGGAGAACGTACGCCTCTGGAACAGCAATCAGGACGGACAGCGCTGGGATGTGTTCCGCTATAACAACTTTGCCCATAACACGCTGACGGTAAACGGCGGGAAACATCAGGTAAAAGGAATGGTCCCTTTCCTGGCAACCTATACGAAAGATGCTAAGTTAGGGGCCAACCTGGATATGACCTCCCTGTTCGGGGATGATCTGAAAAAAGCTACCCGCGAGGTGGTCCTAATCAAGGAGCAATATTTGCAGGTGACGGATCGCGTACAAGCTGCCGGTAAGCCGGCCTCTGTCCGGTGGACGATGGTGACATCCGCCACTCCGAAACAGCTCGATGCCCACACGATGGAACTGACGAAAGAAGGGAAAAAACTGCATTTGGTTCTTGACAGTCCTTCTTCCGCTTCTTTCTCAGTGATCGATAATGTCCCGTCACACAGCTACGACGCCCCGAATCCAGGCTCCGTCCGCATCATTTTCGATGCCGACCTGAAAGCCGGCCAGAAGGAGACGCTGAAAGTACGGTTTGTCCCGATGAAATGAACTCTCATCGGGATGGACCAGTGTTTTATCCTTCAGGAGCAGGTGTCGGATCATTATTGATCTCTGTTCCGGTTTCACCTGACCATTCGGTAATAGTCGGTTCGCCGAATTCAATGGCTGGGGCATCAAAGTCCATTGTTAATGTAGCCGTATAGGCATAGATATTACTTGCAGCCCAAGTCCCACTTGAAACGATTACATCAAAGTTTCTGGTCTTTTCGACTTTTCCTGCATTTGCAGCTTCTGTAGTCGGAGTTGCCGTGATGTTGAATGTAAAGGTGACATTTGACAATGTCTGGGGTAAAAGCATAAACACGTCGCCGTTTCCTCCTTCGGCTGTCAGCTCTGTAGCAGCCGTATTGTTGATTGTATTGGTTGCGAATGTCATCGTGTAGTTTTGACTTCCGGAAAGATCGGACCAGTTGATATCAGAAGCTGTTAAAGAAACTTTTCCTATGTTTTGGATAGCTTTCAGTGTAATACTGTTGACCTTAATAGTATAGTCTGTATAGGCTTCTTTCAGCTTTGCTTTGAATTTCACCTGTGAGAGAGCGTGTTTGAAAGCAAAGGTGATTTTCTCTGGTGTCGTAGCCGTATTTCCATCCCATGTTTTATTTGTTACGGGTACAGCAATCATCAGGTCTTTCTGATCGGAAAGGGCTGTGGAAACTTGGTGCTCCAGTTTCCCGTCTGCAAACTGGACGCTCTCCATATAAGGAGCATATGCTAAAAAGCTGATTTTTTCATTTTTAACGTAGTAAGCCGTGTTCGTGTATGTCCACTTACTATCTTCTTTTGTCACTTTTTCGTTAATAAGCGGCTTCTTAACAATAGCGTCTATATTGGTTCCACTCCAGTCTGCAGCCTCTGTATTATAGGCATAAACACCCATTGTTGAACCGGCAACAAATGAAGTCCCTGTAATAGGAGCTGCTTTTGTAGCCTTGGCAACATATGTGTCAAACGATACGGCCAGATTAGTACTTTGGTTAACAATCTCGTCTTTTGTACAGCTCGTGAGTACTATCGCACCCAGCACAGCGAATTTAAAAATGCTTTTCATTTTCTTGAATTGTTTTTTTGTTGTTAAAATTGAATCATTAAATAGTCTTTTGGTAATGGACTTACTCTTCTTCGATCCGTTTTACCCTAAATGCATGGTTCTCCTGTTTCTTTTCTTGCTTAATTGTTTTTATGGTGTTATGTTTCCTTCTATAGGTACTTCGATCACATCCCCCCATTCGTTCATACTGGCATCGAAGCCTCCACCGCCACCGGAAGGTTTTACTTCGGGCAGTTTTATGTTGTCCACTTCGATCAGCAACTCTTTTCCGGGGCCTATGGCGGAGTAGTCGATCTGAGGCTCCACGTCGAACTCAAAGTTCTTCAGTTCGTTGTTTATCAAAATAAACTCCAGAGCCAATATGTGTTGTATCTGTTGTGATGCGGATGTTTGTCCGGTCGACCTGGCCATACCGAATGCCCGCATTGTCTTTACGCATAAAGTAGAGTCTTGCTTGTCCATATCGAAAAACAAGGTTGCCGGTTGCCGGCTGTCTGCCGTTGCTGTGCTTAACCTGATCGAACGTGCTACACCCGAAAGGGAGGCCCTGCACTGACGGGCATATTTCAACCCTTCGACATGTGCTCTGAATCTTATACGCATCACCTTGTTTTCAGGAGCTACATAAATCGTGTCCAGTTGCTGGACATCTTCCGGAAGTACTTCCACTTCTCCCGAATAGGCGACAAACAGTTCGTCCGGCTGTGTGACGAATGTTTCGTTACGCGTATGTTCGTTGGCTATACCTCCCGGCAGGTAATAGACACCGTTGCCTTTGCTTCCTTTGGGGAAGTTCGTACTAACTGTCCTTTCCCTGTCGAGCAGATATGCCCCGGCTGTCTCAAACTTATCTGTTCCTTTAAACTCCATCATTTCCGTATCGCTGTTATACACTATTAAATCAAAAAGGCCGTCCCTTACCGAGACTTTCCCTCCTTCCGTATCCCGATAGTAGGTGTGTTCCTCTCCGGTGTCTTTGTCGTAGAAGGTGATCCTGACCCCCTCCGGTTTTTTCATTCCCGGCGGTAAGAGGCTCCAGTCCATCAGTACACTCAGATTTCCGTGGGGGTGATCATAACACAGTTTGTTTCGTTCGCATCCCATCAGTATCAAGAGTAATATCAGTAGCCATATCGACCTTCTTTTTTCGCGCATTGTTCCTTCTCTTTTTCGCAAACCTGTATGTCAAAGGCCATACGAGTGAAACCTTTAGTTTGGTAGGCCCAATGTATGTTTTCCGTTTCGTCATTTCATACACATAACATCCTTCATCCGGATAATATTGGTCGTATGTCGTACTCGCATAGCCGGCACTGACTGCTATTTCCATATTCAGTCTTTTTGTCAGCCGGAAACAGAATCCGTAGGTCAACCCGTATGCAATCAACTCACCTTGCAAGCCTCGTGGCGGTCCGGCCATTAAGTCGTAGAGTCCTATCCCTCCGAAAGCCCCGATAAAATGGCCTTGTAAAGGTCTCCGGGCCTTTATCCAGTACCGGATTTCCGGACTCAACGTGAAGATCCGGTAGTAATCATGTTTTTTGGGAATGCTCCACCAGGCAAACTGGCTTTCCATATTCACTGAGAAACTTTTCCCTATATAATATTCTCCTTCCAGGTTCAGCATGAGGGCGGCCAGATAGAGTAAATTCGTTTTTAATTGGAAACGTGGCTGTATTCCGGTTCCAGACCGGAGAGTTGTGTCCGGTTTCGCCTGTGCATGAATCAGATCGATGCAGGTTAGACAAAGTAACAACCATAATCCAATTTGTTTTAATCGTTTTGTCATTTCATCCCTATAATACTGTTCCGCTTGATAATCATTTGATTGTTGAACTGTCACAAAGGAATATATTTGCGTTGGAAGCTGTGTTCTGATAAAACAAAATTTCAGCTCGCCGGTGTTCCTGTAATGCATAATTTGTTCGATCATTACAATTTCGGGCTTTTTAGTTTGACATATTCGCTTGGCGACATTCCTTTGATTTTCTTGAATTGGCTGAAGGCTGTGGTACGGGCCTTGTAGCCGACTTCAAAAAAAGCATCCTGGATGTTCACGATATATTCCGATTCGGCCTTCTTGCAAAAAGCGTCTATCCTGTAATGGGCCAGATAATCATAAAAGTTATCATATCCCCCGTCTCTGATTGCATTTGAGAATGAGGTACGGTTCGTATGCATCTTGTTTGTCATCATGGAAGCTGTCAGATCGGGATTTCGCCATAACTCGCTTTCAATCATGGCTTTTTCGATCCGTAACCACAACGGGTTGGAAATCTTCTGTTCCGGTTCATGGGAAGGAATTTCTTTTATTCTTTCTTCGCTGTCTGTGTCTGTTATTTTGGGTGTATCTCTTTCGTGTGGGGAAAGTTCATGGAGAGTGGCATAAAGGATCAGCAAAGAGTAAGAAATGGAATAGCCGGGACCTGTGAAGAAGGACCAGTAAGCACTGAGTATGTCGATTACACAGTTTATCAGGCAGATAGCAATTAAGACCTTCCGGGCGTCCGCTTCTTGCCGGTGACGTAACAAGAGCAACACACCGCAAATAAGGCTTATTGCGATGTTGATGCTTATAAAACCGGCAGAAAGTTGTAGCTGAGTGTTCTCCATGCTTTTCTTTGATAATTATTTGTCAGTGGCAAAACTATCAAAGAAGGTTAGATAAGGGTTAAAAAGGATATTGACAAATATCTGTACAAATTAAAACCAGCTATTTCATAGCTGTTTACAGGCTCTTGATGAAATCTTCCACGCTTGTGTCTTTATCGATTTTGAGTTTTCTTTTAAGCCGTGAACGGGAAGAATACACGCTTGCCCGATTGTTGCCTAATGCAAAACTGACCTCTTCGGGAGTTAGGTTAAGGCGGAACAACATCAGTAGGAGTTCTTCGCTCCGGGTAATTTCCGGACAGGCTTCGCGTACTTTCGTGAGGAATGCGGGGTGGATAAGGGCAAACTTCCTGCGGAATTCCGTTTCTTCCTCGTATGTGAGCAACTGGGGGGAGAGGCGGTTTATGATTTCCTGTACGCTGTTTTGGGCATCTATTTGTTCCAGCCTGGCGCGTAATTCTTCATTCCTTTTATTTATTTGTTGATTATCTGTCAGCATTTGTTTAAGCTGGTATTCTTGTTTCTCTATTTTTTGCCGGGATTCCCGTTGACGTACGGTTATCCATAGCCCTATGAGACAACCTGCCAATAACAGTCCTATAATGATACTGGTATAATATTCAAGGGTACGGCGTTTGAGCTTCAGTTCGGCTGTGAGTAGTTTATTGGCCTGTTCTTTTTCGTTCGTTTCATATTTGATGCGGAATTGAGAAAGCATTTTTGCGTTATGTCGTTCATTAAAAACGCGGTTGGCTTCCTGTGCTTCCTTTAGGTAACGGGCGGCTTCCGATGTCTGTTGCATGTCGGTTAGGAGTATGGCAAGGGCATAGAATATATGACGCTGGTGGTTCAGCAGATGATTGTGGCGGATGTAATCGCAACAATTCGTATAGGCTTCGGCGGCCAGTTCTTTTTCTCCGTTTTCTGCCAGAGCATCTCCGATAAGGCGGCAGAAGAGGATTGTGAAAGAGTCGGGTTGCCGTCTTTTTAACTCATGGAGCTGCCGTCGTGCTTCCGCAATATGAGCCTGCGGATTGCCGTTTTTTGTTTGTAGTGCAAATACTGTGTTGAATTGTTCATAAAGTGCGTGGTAAAAATTACTCTGTTCCTTTTGCGGCAGATAAACCAGCATGCTGTCGAGATCGGAACAGGCTTGTTTGTGGTCTTTATCCAGCAGAGCCTGATAGACAGAGCGTGTGAATGTGCGTAGTTTGGCTTCTGCTATGCCGCAGGCATTGGCTGCTTCCATTGCTTTGGTAAGGTGGGTCCGGACTTCTTCCTCCAGTCCCCATTCGCTGTAGAGTTCGACTACATTGATTTCGGCGGCACAAACTCCGTATGGGTTTGTGTTGGTAGCTTCAGCCTGTATCAACTCGTCATATGCTGCCAGACTTTTTTCTAACTCACCGATCTGTTGGTATTGCCAGATCAGGTTACCGAGGGCAAATATGATGTTGGAATTGTCGTCCAGTTTCCGGAGGATTTCAATACTTTTCAGATTACATTCGATTGCTTTGTCGATTTGTCCGACCTGGTTATAGATCACAGATGATATGCCATAATCTGCATAGAGCAACTGGTAGGTCCTACCAGTTATAGACCGTGACAAAGCACGGTCTATAACTTCTTTTGCCTTATCCGGTTGTGCCGCTTCATAGAGTGAATAAGCCAGGCAGATCTCCACATCGCGGGTAGCATGGCTGACAACCCAACAGGTGTTTTCCGTATATATCCGGTTGAAATAGTTTGCCCCTTCTTCGCGGCGGTTATCGAATATGTAGCAGTACATCATCTGTATCAATCCTTCAGCAAGAATATCGTTGACTTCTTTAATTTCTTCATCGGGTGGAGTTAGTTCTATTAGTTCCTGATAGATAGGGATTGCTTTGGAATAGCGTTGTTGCTTTTGTTCTTTCGCTGCCTGTTCGAAAAGTTGTTTTGCGTATGAGGTGAATGTCCCCTTTCCAAAATTATCAGCACTGGTTAACAGTGTGCAGAGAAATAGTAAGAAAGGAAATAAGCAGCAATTTTCCTGTTGTTTTTTCATGTGATAATATTTTAATGTTGATTGTTGCGAAAGTTTGAAATCTATTAGTAAAGGTAAGGCTTACATTTCAGACCCGCAAGGATATAAGAGCTTAATTTCCCTATTAATTAATTCATTTGTACCAGACCGAATGAATATCTGTAACTAATCATAATATTCATAGCATGCTGGCGGTAAATGTTGGGAGATATCAGATGAAAGGAGGGGGGCAGGCGCGGGAACAAGCGACTTTTGCCCCTCCCTCTGGATATAACTTTCCTTTTCGATGCCGACTTGAAAGTCGGGCAGAAGGAGACGCTGAAAGTACGGTTCGTCCCGGTTAATGAATAGAGGTCTTCTTATTTCTCAGGATTTCGATGATCTCCTCTTTCATCTCTTTTGTGATCCTGTTTTGTGCATCCGGTTGGAAAGAGAGGAATTTTCTGGCTGCTTTCCGGAATTTATCCGGGTGGTAGAAGAAGGGTTCTGCATATAATTTAGCCAGCAGAAAATAGGTATATCCCTGTTCCGGTTCGATCCGGCTGACTTCCAACAGGTATTTTTCGGCATCCTCATATTGGCGGATGGCTTCTTTGTTACGGGCTAAGGCATAATACAGGTCGGGCTCGGCACTCAGCTGCAAGGCTCTTTTTAACCAGGTGATAGCGATATCGTGTCGGCCGGTTTGACTAAAACATTCCGCTCCCTCATACAGGAAGTCTGTCCGGTGATATAGTTGCGGGTAGAGGCTGGCGTATTGGTCGGCGGCTTGTTCGTACGCCTGATTCTGATACAGTTCTTTGAGCTCTTTCCATTCCTTATAAGTATAGTAGCAGTCTTTCTGTCCGTAAAAGAGGATGCAGGAGATGATGGCGGCGAAAGCTCCGATGTAAGGGATGCTTCTTTGTTCACGCAGTTTGTCCTGTTTCGGATTGGTGACGCATATCACAGTCAGGAATATAAGCATAACCCAGTACGTAGGAAGTTGGAGTGGGTAAGAGTATAGGGCAAAGATTCCAAGCGCCAATATGCCTCCGGATGCTCCGATCTGCCGGTGTTTGATCCCGTAGTACAGAGAGAAAGCCAGCCATAACGTAAACAGAAGTAACCCGATTATCCCCAACTCAAGTCCGATCTGCAGATATTCGTTGTAGGCATACCGGGGACAGATAGCCGTCTGCTTCTCTTTTCGGGAGGCGGTTTCCGTATCGAAATAACAGGCCTGGGTCTGTGCGTATGTCTTGGGAAAATTACCTATTCCGATCCCGCTCATCGGATGTTCCATGATCGCTTTGGTGGTGACGTTCCAGATCAGGAGGCGACGGTCGGCTATCTGGGCTTTCTTGATATTACCGGCCAGAACGATTCCTGTGAGGATCACAAACAGGGATATTGAAGAGATCGCAAAGAGTTTGTTGTGTTCTTGTATGGTCTCTTTGGTTTGTTTCCAGCCGATCATTCTCATCCAGCATACCCAGATGCCCGAAAGGATAGCGCTTATCCATGCCGGGCGGTTCATGTTGGAGAATAAAGCGATTGTGATAAATAAAGTTCCGAAGGCGGAGAAGTAAAACAGGAATGTATGAGGGTCCCACCAGGCCGATTTGTCACAGTTTTTTAACCGGAGCATCGTATTCAGGCAGATGGGGAAGACTACTGCTATATATCCGAGGAACGGTTCCGGTTCCAGGGAAATCTGAAGCAGGCTGAATACCGGGTGTGTAGACGGCACGGTACTCCCTGAATTACAGACTCCCCATACCGCCGAAACGACTCCTGTAAATATGATGATTGTGATGAAAAACGGCCGGAGCGCCTGGTATGCCTGCAGAGTGCTCCTGAGCATAAACCAGACCGTGATTAGTTGGGCCAGAAAGAGAAAACGTTCTGCCTGCAGGTTCTTCTCCTGGTCGTAGGTAATCAATACGATGCCGAATAAAAGCAACAACAGCGCATCCGGTAATGAGAATATAAAACGACTTTTCCGAGAGGTGAACTCCATAAATAATACACCTCCGGCCAGTAATAATGAGGTGAAATGGAACCAACAAATTCTTCCGGATAAGGTTCCGTCAGCCAACTCCGGATTGATTGCAAAAATTATACACAGAAGTAACATTCCGCTCGTCGCGAGCAGAAGTAATCGCAGGTAGTAAAATGAATTGTTCATGTTATTTTTTGTATTTAAATTGGTAACAAGCTTTCTGTAATCTGTGTATAAAACGGGTAGAAGCCTTCTCATAGTTAATCTGCCTGACTATAGTAGGCAGATGACAGGATGTGGACTAAACAAATATACCCTATAAAACAGAAAGATAAGCCTGTGGGTTTTCCTTTTTACGGAAAGATTTGAACGGGCTTAATCGAAGCAGCAAAAGTAGGTCTTGCTTCATTTTCGGGCAGGAATCGGGTGTGACATTTTGTTGACAATATGTAAATGATAGGTTACCAAATATTTATTGGCCTGGTTAAATACTTGTTTAAATGGATATGTTAAGGTTTCGGTTGTTTTTTCAGTGTGAAAATAGGAAGGTAGAGGAAGATGCCCAGAATAGACATGATGAGTCCGCCGATTGTTCCGGCTGCCAACGGGAACCAAAAGGCCTCTTTGCCCTCGCCCAGCATGAAGGGGATAAATCCTAAAATAGTGGAGACAACTGTCAGGAAAATCGGAGTGATCTTGGCATTCCAGGCTTTCAGATAGGCTTTATAGGGCGACATCAGCGGTTTACGCAGACGGATCTGGTTGTATTCGTTCAGGATATAGATACTGGCGTTCACTGTAATACCGCATAACAGGACGAAGGAGGCGAATCCTCCCTGGTCGAAATTCAACTTGAACCAATAGAACGTAAGGAACACGCCGATATAGGAGATCGGTATCACGAAGATAACGGCCAATGGTTGTTTCAGCGAGTTGAACAGGATGCTGGTCGTAAAGAAGATGATGACGATGATCAGCAGCAACAACAGGTATTGCTTGTTGTCTTTCTTGTCCCAGTACCAGTAAGCGCTTTCCGATTTAGCGGTGTAGCCCATTGGCAGGATGGCATTGAACTCTTTCAGTTCCCGTTCCTGTATCTTGTTTCCCTGGTTCCCGGCGCCTATATATTCGTATTGCAGGCAAAGACGGTATTGTTGGTTTACTTTGGCAACCTTTTGCGGCATCTGGCCTTTCTCGACGGTTGCCAATTCGGCCAGTTTGTAGGGCTTGCCTTTGATGCTTTGCGGGACGTACTGCATACTCCACACGTCATATTCCTGCGATTGGCGGGAGGTGAGTTTCAGCTTTTCCGTTTCGTCGCTCATGACGATCGTTCCGGTATAGATGTCTTTGCCGAAGACCGGGTTCAGGGAGGCGAACAGCTCGATCGGCTGTATGTTTTCCTGTGCCAGGCGGCCTTTATCGAGATTGAAGTAGAACTCCTGGTAATCGTCTTTCCACCAGGAGAATTCCGAATTGATCAATACCTCCTTGATACGGCGGTAGGTGAGCAGCTTTGCCTTTAGCTGTTCGGCCCATTCATATAGCTCGTCGTAGTTGTAGCCGTACATCTCGATGCGGAAAGAACCGGCTCCTTCCCGGACGTCGTTGCTGAATCCCTGGTCCTGTAATCCCCATACATTCCAACTACCGCCGCCCAGTTCGAGGGCTTTGCTGATGATTTTGCTTTTCAGGCTGTAAGGGAAGCCGCTCCGTTCGCTTTCTTTCGTGAAATAGATGTTGATGCCGGCCTGACGTGCGCTGAAGACGCTTGTCTGGAACTGGCGTATCTCCTTAAATGTGCTCAGGTAGGCTTCCATACGGCTCATCAGGTTATTCATCTGGGCCAGAGTCGTCCCGTTCGGGAGTGAGGCGCTGACGCCCAACACGGTTTCTTCGTTCCGCGTGAAGTAGCTTCCTTCGTATACTTTCTGGACGAACAGGCGAAGGGTCCCTCCCAAGGCTTTGTCGACAATCGGTTTGACTTTTTCTTTATAGGTTTCGTTTGCCACGAACTGGTTGTATTTCTCTATCAGCATGGAATCGGTCGCCGTGTAGACCTTCTTTTTATCTTTCGTGTCATATTCGATTTTCTCAGGAAGCATGAAGACCGGCAGGCCGAATGCCAGCAGCAGGATAAAACAGGAGAGCTTCTTCCAGTTGCAAAGGAAATTGATCTGCCATTGGTAATAACGGTTGTAATAGACCGGGAAGCGTTTGAGGAAACGGTTTGCCCCCCTCCGGAGTCGTGTCGTGAAGCCGTTCCGGATGTCGGAGACCTCTGTCTGAACCTTTTTGTTCCGTCCGTTTTTCTTCCATTCCAAGTTCATCTTGTCGATCAGGGCGGGGACCAGGAACAGGGCGATCGACAGTGAAACTCCCAGGTTGATGATAACGACCGCTGCGAAATCCTGCAAGTTGAGGCGGATCTTTTCGTCCAGGAAGAAGATGATGACCAATGCCCCCATTGTCGTTAGCGTGGCGGTCAGTATGGACAGGATCGCTTTCCGGTCGTGCCGGTTCCGGATATGTTCCGTCATGACGATCGTGTTGTCTATCACAAGACTGAGCGAAATCGTGACGCCGGCCAGCGAATAAAGCTGCATTTCCAGCCCTAACAGATAGTAGAGGATAACGGCGATACAGAGGTTGATCGAGAGACTGATCACGATCAGCAACAGGTATTTAAGCTCCCTCGTGATCAGCAGGACAAAGATCAGCAGGATCAGGACCGTAAGCCCCGTACGGATATAAATCTTGTTCAGTTCATCCTGGATAAATTCGGTCGCGTCGTAGCTGGTGTGTATCTCATATCCGGCAGGCAGTAGGGTACGGATATGCTCCATTTCCGCTTTCACCTGCTTGGCCAGCTCGAGCTGGTTGGCTGTCTCTTCGGCACGGATAGACAGGTAGATAGAGTTCAACCCGTTGATGCGGTAGTATCTTTGGGGAGCCTCTTCCTGGCGGGTCACTTTCAGGAGCTGGTCCAGGCGGATCAGTTTGCCGTCTTTGTTCATAACGGTGATAAGCGACGGCTCGAATCCGTCCTTTTCGCTTTCCGGAACAAGGGCGAGGCGGATCCAGGAGGTCTTCAATTCGGTTTTGACATTGCCGGTGCCTAAAAATTCCTTTTGGTAATATTGGCTGATAGCCCTTTGTATGTCCTGGATGCTGATGCCTAAAGTGGCCAGTTGGCGGCTGTCGTATTCCAGCCTCCATTCCATGGGGGTGGCACCGCTGACGTCGATCCGGTAAATGCCGGGAATGCCGCTGAGGCGCGGTTTTATCTGGTCTTCCGCAAAACGCTGGATGAAGATAGGAGTGGCGGCGGCATTCAGCGTATAACTCATGAAGGGGCGCGCCTCCTTGTCATCCGGGCGGCTCATTTCCAGGATTGGATAGCTCAACCCGTCCGGCAGGCTGGGCCATGTCTGGCGGATGATGGTCGACGCCTCAAAACGGGCGGCGTCTATATTGGTATGTTTGTCCAGTTCGAGCGTGACGTATCCCCAACCGTTTCCGGAAGTGGAATTGATCTCCTTGATCCCCTTGATACGCGCCAACATCGCTTCTAAGCGCGAAGTCACCTCCATCTCTATTACGCGTGCCGAGTTTCCCGGCATGTTGTAGTTGATGGTCAGCTGAGGCAACGTGCGTGACGGCGACAGCTTGATCGGCAACAGCGGTATAAAGGCAATCCCCGCCAGCGCCACACAAAGGAAGGTGACGATGATGGTAAAAGAGGATATTTTAGGAGATGCACTCATATTTTGTTTTATTTACAACCTGTTTTTATAATCGAACTCGTTCGAAAGGGAAACACCCGTTTCGAAGTCGTGCAGGGTCAGTTTCCTGATCTTATAATAGCTCAACCAATAGTTCTGCAAGGCCGAGATGTAATTACGCTGTGCTTCCTGCTGGCGGTTCAGTGAAAGGGTGAGGCTGTTGATATCCGCCTTTCCGATCATAAAACGCTGTTTGGTTTCGCTATAAGCCGTTTCAGCCAGATCCACCGCTTCTTCTGCGCTTCCGATCAGGGCTTGCTGGATATTGAAGTCGCCGACGGTCATGATTACATCTTCCTCGACGGTTAGTTCCTGCTGCTTAGCAGATGTCTCCGTGACGAGCAGATTGTTTTTGGCAACATTATGTTTCCCTTTCCGTACGCCCCAGTCCACCAAAGGAATTGAAACGGACAGTGAAACAATTTCCTGTTGTTGCAGGTTTTTGTAGGCATCCTGTATCTTGCTGGATACCTGGTTGAAACCGACACTGGCGTTGATCTGGGCGTTGAACATTGCCTCTTTCTTAGTCTTGTCGACCTGTTGCTGCGCTTCCAGTATCTGTTGGCGGAGGTCCAGGAAAGTCGGGTTGTTCTCGCGTGCCAGCTCAAGGGCCTTGTCTACCGATATTTCCATGTCGCGCGGACGGCTCGGCAGGCGCAGGCGTATTTCCGTGTTCTTGTCGAAATTCAGGTAGGATGCCAGACTGAACATGGCACGTTTCAGGGCTATTTCCGCATTCTTCAAGGTGTTGCGGGCATTCACAGCATCCAGTTTCAGTGTCAGCAGGTCCGCCTGGCTGATGGAGGCGATTTTGTGGCGTTCCTGTCCTGTCCGGTACAGCGTGTCCGTGGTGGCAACGTTCTCTTTGGCCAGGTCGTATTCCACTTGTGCCATTGCCAGGGCGAAGAAATAGGTCGTAGCCTGTTCGCTCATCTGTTCTACGTTGTAGAGAAGCTCTTTCTTTACTTTCTCATATTTCAGCGGTTCGATTTTTCGCTCCCATTTGAAGGCATTGTAGCCTAACAAGTCTTGCTGATAACCGAGACGTACGGGAACCGTCGAGAACTGATTATAAGTCTCGCTTCCGAAATAACGCATATAATCCAGATCCGTATCCAGATAGAACGTACCGCCCAGGAGGTCGAAGTTCTGTTGAACCTCTAATTGCCCGCCGGCATAGAAAGATTGCTGCTTTCTATAGACGTCGATATCGTTTTCCGAATCGTAGCGTTGCGTAAAGTAACGCCTGTACTGTGCCGGTGTCAGGTTCAGGGTAAGACTCGGCAAGCGTCCCGCCTTATAGGTCCGGTATTGCCAATACCCCGCCAGATACATATTCTTATATCGGAAAGCATCCAGCGAACTATCCGCCGCCAACGTGATCGTCCGTTCCAAAGTTAGTGTAAGCTGTGCCTTTCCCGGCAGTATACATAAAAGCATCAGCAATGTGATAATAATGTATTTATGCCTGTATACAAACTTGTTGTTCATAATATTCAATTTTCAATATTCAACTTTCAACTGTTCTCACATCATGTTTGCGGTAAATGAACCAATAGATTAACGGGATGACGAAAAGGCTGACTGCCGTACCGATGAACATGGCCGAGATCATGGCGATGGAGAGCGGTTTTTGCAGTTCGCTACCCATGTCGAAGGTGAAGAGTAGCGGGACCATTCCGAATATGGTTGTTAATGATGTCATAATGATCGGTCGCAGACGCCTCCGCCCGGCTTCGTGTATGGCTTCCATAAGCGGGACTCCCTCTTTCCGGAGCTCGTTGATGGCATCCAGCTTCAGGATGGAGTCGTTGATGATGATACCGCAGGTTACAACAATACCGATGGCGCTCATCAGATTCATGGTATGCCCGCATATCCAAAGCACCAGCAACGATGCCGCCACGTCAATCGGAATTTCCAGTAATACGATCAGTGGTTGCAGGAAACTTTCGAACTGAGCTGCCAGGATAAAATACATCAGAAGGATCGAGATGAACAGGATCACTACCAACTCGTTCAACATCTGCTGGTTGGAGAAGAAGCTGCCGGAGAAGTCGATGTCCCAGTTTTTCTCCACCTCTTGCTTGACACCGGCCATCAGTTGTTCTGCCTTGTCGACATTATAGAAGCTGAACGGAATATATTCCCCGTTCTTTCCGGCGGTGATCGTTTTCAGGTCCTCACCCGGAGTGACGCGTACTAATGATTGCAGTGGTACGTATCTTACATTTCCATCCGCATCGGGAACCGTGTTGACCAGTGTCTTTTGTAGTACCTCATTGACCGTCTGTTCTTCTCCGGCAAGAGCGATCGGCAAATATTGCTGATAGGAGCGGAGAGTAGCTACTTCATTCTCTTTGAATGCCGTTTTCAGCAACCGATACACTTCATTGTAATCGACGTTGTAAAGCAAGAGCCTTTGTCGGTCTATCGTGATGTTCAGCTGGTTGTCGAAGGCGATCCCGACAGGAGCGTGTCCGGTTCTCGCCTCTATCTGCCGTTCGGTCTTGCGAAGGGCGGAAGCGTCTGGAGCTTCAGTCTTATTGTGTGCATAAAGTTCGGCGACAATGTCAGCTTCCCCGGTTACAAACAGCTTCTCAAAGACAGTGACAGGCGGGGAGAAAGAGATTACCGCCATCGGATAGTTCGTCTTGATCCATTGTTCGACAGACTTTTGCAAGGGAGCGATCCCTTCCGGTTTTTCCGTTTTGAAATACATTTCGCTTTCCGAGACAGACATTTCCTGATCGCGGTTCAGCAGAAACTGTTGTTGTCCGACATAGGCCGTATGTTCTTTCACCATGTCATTGACAGAAGACGTCAGCCGGTTCACCCGGCTTCTGTTTTCGTCAATATGGATATTTTCGTTCCATTCCACATGAGCGATCAACTCGTTCTGGTCGATCTCCGGCATGCGGCTTTTGGGTATTTCGTAGAACAGGAGGCCGCACAGCGGTATTGTGATGGCTGTAAGAATCAGGGCTATCTTCTTGTGGCGGAATATGAAATCAACCCCGCCATCATAGAAGTGGTCTAATGTATGTTCTTTGACCAGGTTGTTGATCCGCATGTTGAATCCCTTGTGCTTGATATCCGGAATGCTGTATACCAACTTGTAGAGTACCGGCAATAACATGATTCCCGTAAAATAGGAAACCATCAGCCCGACTGTTACAGCGAAAGCCTGGTCGAAGAAGATTGCTCCGGCTATCCCGCTCATGAAGACCAGCGGTACGAATACGGCGATTGTCGTAAAGGTCGAACTCAGCATCGGAGTGATCACTTCGGTCGTTCCCTTATTACAGGCCTCTTCTAATGAATCTCCGCGTGCCCTGTATTGTGTGATATTTTCCGTTACGATAATCGAACTGTCGATCATCATACCTAAAGCCAGGATCAGGCCGGAGATCGAGATGATATTCAGGGACATCTTACACAGGTAGAAGAACAGGAAACTGATAATCAGACTCACGATCATACTCAACCCGATTACCGCCGGACTCTTGATATCCCCCAGGAACAGGATTGCCACGATACAGATGAACAGGAAGCCCAGAGATAAGTTCTGTTTCAGGTTCGAGATGGTATAGTCCAACAATTCCGTCTGGTTGCGGCTCACGCTGAATTCGATATCCGGATAAACGGAAGCAAAATAATCCGTCACATCTTTCAACGCCTCTTTCATATTGTCCATATTCTCGTCCGCCTGCTTGATCACAGCCAGTGTGACTGCCCGTTTTCCGTTGGAGAGGGATGCACCGGTCTCTTTTTCCGGTACGACTGAGATACGTGCCAGGTCTTTTAACTGGAAAATATGGTTGTTTTTGCGGATATAGATGTTTTCCACATCTTCGGGCGTGCGCAGCAGGGTCGAGAATTTAATATTGTATTCGTAATATCCGTCGCGTACGGTCATACTGCCCGGCTCTATGTTGTTAGACGTCAATGCAACTTCCAGGTCATCGAGCGTGATCTCTGACATCTTCAACAACTTCATATCCGGAACGATCTGCAACTGCCGTTTCAGGATACCGGTCACATCGACCATAGCCACTTCGGGCAACTGCTCGATCCGCCGTTTGATAACCGTTTCTGCAAACTGGCAGAGGTCGAGGAATGCGTGTTCACTTTCACCTTTCACCTTTCCACTTTCCCCTTTTAAAGTCAGGTTCAGGCAGAACACCGGAATATCGGTTGCACTTGCCTTGATCACCCGCGGGCGTTCCACTTCACGCGGCAGGTAGTTCATGGCAGCGTCTATCTTTTCGTTTACCTCGATGAAAGCCAGATCCGTATTGGTCCCGAAATCGAAGTTGAGGCGTATGATGGCTGCTCCGTCGCGTGTCTCACTGTGGATATCGCGCAGGCTGGCGACTTGCATCAGCTGCTGGCGGATGGTTTTTACTACCGTGTTTTCCAACTCGCGCGCCGATGTGTTCTGCCCGGATACCTGTACGGTAATTTCGGGGATCGCAATATCGGGCAACAACGACACCGGAATGGTGAAGTAGGTAACCAATCCCACGATAAAGCAAGCCGTGAAAGCCATCAGTACCGCGATAGGACGTTGTAGTAGAAACTTTATCATGTATTAGAATTGTGTATTAGAATTATGAATTATGAACTTTCAACTCTCAACTCTCAACTACCTTGACCGGTGCTTCGTGAGCCAGGTTGATATTACCGCTTGTAATTACGATATCGCCCTCTTTCAGCCCGTCAACGATTGTGTAACTGTCTGCGTTTTCCAAACCGGTATGTACATAATTCCAATACGCCTTGTTGTCAGTCAGTGTAAATACCACCTGTTTCCCGGAACGGAGCACTACGGCACTCTTCGGAACAACCAGCTGTTTTCCCAACGATCGGTGAATACTTACCCGTACATTCATGCCTTCGAATAGTTTGCCTTTATCGCTTACGGCTGCTTTCACCTGTACCATGCCGTCTTTGTCCACCAGCGGATTTATCTCGGAGATACGCCCTTCCGCCGCAATATCGGACAATGCGAAAGGAACAACTTCCACCCGGTCGCCTGTTTTGATAAGCGGCAGTTCACTTTCCAGGACGGTAAAAGCCGCTTCCAGTGTGCGGGTGTCTATAATGGAGCAGAAAACATCGGATGTCGAAGCTGTATTGAATTGTTTGGCAAACAGGTTGGCCACTATGCCGTCGAAGGGAGCAGTCAGAACGGCATTGCGCTGTTCATATTCAGCAAGTTGCCAGGAGATCAATGCCTGGTCATATCCGCTTTTCACCCTGACTAACTGCATAGTTGCCGGCGGTACTTTGGTTGAATCTTCCAGCTTGTATCCCTGTCCGATCAATACGTCCTGCAGTTCCAGCTTGGCACGTTCGAGTGCGTCTTTGGCCTGTGCCGTTTTGTTTGCGAGACGGAAAGTAGACAGTTCCGCCAACTTTTGTCCTTTTGTCACGCGGTCGCCATTCTTTACATAGATGGTGGCGATCGGTTCTGCCGATTCGAATTTCAGGTTGACAAAGCCGCGTGCGGAGAGTTTGCCGTTACTGATCAGTTCGTGGTTGAAATCGGTCGTTTTCAATGGCATCACGGTTACTTCATTCATTTCGTCCGGCAAAACCGTTTCTACGCTTTCTTCTCCGGCTCCTTTTTCTTTCTTTTCTCCGGAGCAAGCCATCATTCCGGCCAGAATCAGTATCGCAAACAATTTGTAGGATTTCATATATCTTATCGTTTTATCAAAGTTGTCGTTTCGCAAATATACAAACATATTTTAATTACGAGCAATTCGTAATTACTTTTTTTCTAATATCTTTTTTATTTCTTCTCTCATCTCCAGAATAGCCCTGCTTTCAACTTTCGCTTCTTTGGTCAGCACAGCGTAGGCGGCAGCCTGAAGTTTGTCCGGCTGATAGAAGCCCGGTTCTGCGTATAGCTTTACCAGCAGATAGTAAGGATAGAGTCTTTCAGGCAGTATCTCGATTGCATGCAGCAACTCTTTTTCAGCATCCCGGTAGTCTCCGGCCGCCTGCTTGTTTTTGGCAATCATATACCGGATCATCGGATCTCCGCTGAGCTGTTTAGCCCGTTCCAACACCTGTACGGCAATCGCATATTGCCCCGCCTTATTCAGACATTGCGCCTCTTCAAACAGAAATTCCGGTTTATGCTTCAATCTGTCATGCAGTGCTGCATAATCTTCCGCCACCGATTCATACGCTTTGTTATTGTAAAGCATCTGCATCCGTCCCCATTGTTTGTAAACCTCGTATTGTCCCTTTTGTATGGAGAAAATAATGATACCCGCCAATGCTATAATCACGATTCCCGCTTTTGCCAATAGCATCCGGTAGTATCTTTTCCCCTCTCGAGAGGGGGCAGGGGGTGTGTTATCTTTCGTCGCGCATATCGCCCCCAAGAACACCGCCGCCACCCAAAACGACGGTAATTGCAACGGATACGACGACATTGCAAACACCGCTAATGCCAGTATCCCGCTGACCGCCCCGTTTTGTCCGCTTTTTATCCCACAATAACAAATGCTCCCCAACCACAACACAAACACGATCAATCCTCCGATCCCCTGTTCCAGTCCGATCTGCAAATACTCGTTGAATGCATATTCCGGACATCCGGCCACCAGTCTTTCTTTATCAGTCGCCGTTCCTGTCCCGAAATATTCCGCCTGTGTCCCGGCGTATGTCGCCGGGAAGCCGCCTAATCCCGTACCGACCGGATGTTCGGCGATCGCTTTCCCTGTTATTTTCCACATCAGGAACCGTCCGTCCGCCGAGTCCTGTTTCATCCCGTAAACGCCAACTACAGCGCATCCGCTCAGGAAGGCAACAATTATAATAAATGGAGCTGCCACTTTTTTATACATTATATACATGGCTTTTGTCTTTTCCCATCCGATCCGTTCCACCCAATAAACCCATCCGCATGCCGCAATCGCCGCTATCCACGCCGACCGGCTCATTCCGGCAGGCAAAACAATCAAGATCGCTCCGACACATATCCAGGCAAAATAGTGCATCAGCCGTCGAAACTTCAATGCCGCCCACAGGCAAACCGGCAACACGACCGTGATGTATCCGGAGTAGGGACCCGGATTAAAGAAAGAACCTGTCAGCCGGAAAAGCGAGTGATTGGAATAGCTATAACCGTGCAATTGCTGCATTCCCCAGACCGCTTCGGTCAATCCGGTAAGCATCAGTACAAACAAAAAATAGAATTTCAGGGAAGAATATTCCGTCAGAAAATAACGTAACAGGAACCACAAGACCAATAACTGCCCGCCAAAGAGCAGCTTCTCGGGTTCGGGATTCAGTTGCCAGTCGTACGTCGCCAGCATTATTCCTGCAAAAACGATCAGCAGTCCGTCCGGCAATGAGAACGAAAGCTCTTTTTTGCTTTTTATCCAAACCGTCCCGATCGTACAAACCGCCATAAGCAGCATAACGAGATGAAACCAGAACAGTTTTCCCATCACTAGCCCGTTTGCTAATTCGCAGTCGGCAACCAACGGTGTACATAATAGCATCGCCCCGCAGACGGATGCCAGTGCAATCGGAATTTCATGCCTATGGAACTTCAGTTTCATGTTCATGTATTTTATTTTCATGCAGGTCCGTTTTTTATTCGATCTTTTTCAGACAACGGTCCCATCTGAACCTGTCGGTGTACGGGTCGACAGACTTCCAGATGAGGTCGGCTTTTCCTACGATATATTCTTCCGGCAGCAATCCCCAGTAGCGTGAATCTTGCGAATTTGCACCTTTATCCCCTGCCATAAAGTAATAGCTCTTTTGGAAGCTATATGATTCAATCGTCTTCCCGTTTAGAAAGACAGCCGAATCCCGGTATTTAAGCGAACCTTTCTGTTCCCATTCGATCAGTTTGCGATATAAGAGATAATTTATCCGGTTCATCGGCAACTCGTCACCCGCTTTCGGTATATAGAGCGGGCCAAAGTTTTGAATGTTCCAGCCGATAATAGAATCGAACGGGAAACTTTTATATACTCCATCGGGAAATTCTCCCGGCAAAGTCTGTCCGACTCTTCGTTGCGAGTCGATGTTTCCTAATGGCGTATCGACCCCGCCGACCTGGAACATCCCGTTTCGGATCGATAAAGTGTCCCCCGGTAATCCGATGCACCGTTTAATATAATATTTCATGATGTGCATCTCAATCTTATCCCATCCGTTAGGATGAGGAAAATTGAAAACCAGCACATCATTCCTCTTGACCTTCTGGAATCCGGGCACACGATGAATATCGACCTGTTTAAGCTGCATGGTCGCTTGCAGGTTAAAAAGCCGTGCTCCCAATACCGGTTTCCAAATCAATATGGCATCTCCTTCTACCAATTCCGGTTCCATCGAATCGCTGGGGATGCGGAAGGAGGTGAAGAGGAAGAGTTGGCAAAAAAGCCAAATGCAAGCCATTGCGGAAATAATTAGAATTATATTCAGAATCCAATTGACGATTTTTTTTAGAAGTCCCATGTCCTTTTTAATTCGCCGTTATCAATAAATCCGACTCGTTGTCCTAATGCCCGTTGGGAGGTTGTGTACCATAATAAAGCATTTTCCGGTATCCGGGTGTAAAACTGTGTTGTGTCCGAAGTGATGCTGTCATACGATATTGGGACAAAATATTCTTTTTCGATGTCCCAGAAATGCAGATTAAGAGGTGCTTTCCCTTTCTTTTTCCAAAGGGTTTGTGTGATAAACTGATCTTTATCTGGTATGAATTTACGAATATTCCCTAATGAATCAACTAAAAAAGGGGCTGTGATATATTCCAAATTTTGATCTTTGCATCCTTTTGCAACGATAAAAATATTATTGCCAACAATGTCTTTAAATTCACAGGTAGTCCCGTTTCGTATACCGATGGCAATCGGTTTCCATTCATAATAATTGTAGGCGCAGAGGTAGACAAGGCTTTCTGGAGAAGACGATGTTTTATCCGCTTCAATTCGCAAATCCAAAACTGGATAACCTCCTTCTGCTGTAACGTCTTTTAGTAACGGGCTTTTCAAGTTCGTGACATAACCATCGTCTGTTTTTGTTTCTTTAAAATCGGCATCAAAGAGAGAACGATATACTTTGGCTGGTTTCAGATAATAAACTGTAGCAAGTTTTTGCCTGTATTCGTCCGGGCCTATATACGCAGGACTGAAATCATAAAACTTTCCATCATGCAATACTGCACACCAGCTATGGGCTAAATCCATTTTGGTCCAAGTTGTAGTTTGTACTACAACCGGAATACCGACTGCCCGCATTGCTATTGTACTCAGATTACACAGAGCGTCGCATTCTCCAATACCGGCACGAAATGTCTCTTCAATGGTGGGATAAAGCGGATGCCCGGTATCTTTATATTTTAAATCTTTTATGAACTGGTCATTTATAATCATACAAGCCTCAAATGTGTTTTTGGCTTTTCCTGAATCAATTAGTGGTAAATAATGCTCCATTAATATTTGCCTCATGTCGGATACAGGTTCAACTTCTGCCCGATAGGGAAGTATATAGCGGCAAAAGTCTTCAAATGGGAGATCTTTTGCCCAAGGTTTTTGCCAGACTTGAAAAGCCAAGTCGATATTTTTGATCAGATAATCACTATGTATATTTTTGATATCGTAAGCAATCTCTTTTTTGGTCGTATACCCTTTGATCAGTAAAGAATCACAATGTTTTTTTACTGCTTGGTTATCAGGAAAATTTCGGATGTCTGGTATATACTGTTTACCTTCAGGTGATAGGAAATATTCCATTCTTGAAAAATGGAACGGCATATTCCGAACTAAATATCGGGCAGCTTCCAATTTCAAGCTATCATTTTTGTAGTGTTCGAGCACTTTTTCCAATTCTTTCCGATTTTCTCCAGCCATAGATAAGGCTTGTTCCGTACTGAAGCCTTTTATTTTTTGCATGGAACAAGAAGTGAGAATACTTAAGATTATTAATAGGAAATATGTTTTCATGGACAGTATAAATTATTTATTAACGTTCAACAAGAACAATCACTGGGTTACCTCCATTTTCCGGTATCTCGTAATCGATCAGATATTTTCCGTCTGTCGATATGAAATGAGGTACGAATGTGTTTACCTGCTTGAATCCATAAGGATTATCGGGATAAAAGATCTTTTGATAATAAGCCTGTCTCGTAGTTTTGTCATAACTGTAAGTATATGGATCGTTTATATCATGATGTGCCAGATAAATGATGTTGTCTTTCTCTCCGATTGCGGCGAGTGCGATTTTACCGTTGAAGAAGTCCCATTTTTTTATCAGTTGTTCGAATGTATGAGCAAACATAGCTTCTTTGGTCGCTTTATATTTTCCTAACTCAACTACGGCATAAGGATGCAAATTCAGTTTTGTATCTACTTGATAAATCGTGTCGTTGAATAGCTCTTTAAAAGCGGGAACAAGCCCGTCAAAAGATTTCATGTCTGAAAGTGTGCTGTATACAACTTCTGGCGAAGCCGGTTCATACTTATCCAGATTTGGTATGATTTTTATTGCCGCCGTATCCCTGAAGAAGACAAATCGCACTTCTTTTTTTCCTGTGAAATTATCAACATGGCCTAAAAAGATATCTGTATTGGGGACGAGGAAGAAATTTACAGTATGTCGTATTTGTGGTTGAAATACTTTACCTAAATATTTACCTTGCCAATTATAAAGTGTGAAATCAAAATTCCCGTCCACAATAAACAGAGTGTCATTTCGTAAAACAATATCAAACATTCTTTTATATTCTTCTGTTCCCTCTCCTTTTTTCCCGATATCGAATAGATATTTTCCGCCTACATCGAAAAGAGATAATCTGTCTGAATGAACAACCAGCAATTTATTCTCTTTCAAAATAATCTTTTTGATTGATTTTATTCGGATTGAGTCATTGCTCTCTAATTGTATGTATTGAATGTTTTTCCCCCATTCATTACAACTTACTTCTTGCGCTTTCTTTTTTATTAAAGGGCGAAAGTTTATTTGATAAATATCTTTATTGCCTGTTGCTGTTTGTCGGTTATTACTGCAGGCTGTAAATATCACACACAGGAAAAATATTAATATTTTCATAAACTTAATTTATTAAATCACTAATATCAAATCGAATAATAGCAACTTCAGGTTCTTCCGTTACTGCATATATGGTTCTCTCATCATCCGATACAGTAAATCGGCTAGCACTCCTATTTGTGTGTAAATTTATTAATAAATTCCCGTCATGATCAAATACTAAAATATTATGAACTTTTATGTTTCTTCTGTTTTCTCGTATATATTTTTGGCCAAAGTAACTACAAAAGATATAATTAGTTGTCATTTTTACGTCTGAAAATCCTAACTTCAAATTCACTCGATCCAATTGATCTTTTATGTATTTAGGCTCTTCTATATAACGATCCCATAATAATTTAATTTGTCCATTTATTAATTTTTCATAGCAAGCTATATATCCTAATGAAGCCATCGTAAATACAAATTTATTATCGTTTACGCTTGTAGATCCACTATATGATGTTAAGTTTGTACTACGATGATTTCTATCTGGTATATTACCCATATTAGTTTTTATTTCTAAGTCTTTATCAAGTTCTATTATCGGTTGTGTTAATCCGGCCATTGATAATGCTATAAAACTGCTATTATCCAGATACTTACCGGAAAGGACTAAAATGTCTTTATTTTTTAAAGGGATATTTTCTACTTCTGGTAAATCAGAGGTATTTGAAATCTCTTCCCAGGAATATTTTCTAAGGCATTTTAGTCCTATATCATAAATAAAGATATCATTATTTTCATTTTTACCCCAATATTCAGGTTGAGTGAATTCTTTAGGACCTCCACCGAAGTATCCTATATGATGGATTTCAACACCAGTATTGGCATCATAGATTTTTATAATGTGTTCACCACGAGTTGCAAAAGTTAAGATTTTGTTATTAACAATATCTATGGACCAAGGAAAACTCATGATAGATTCGTTTGGATAGTCTATCCCTACGATTGGTGTTTCTTCTGGCAGATCTATAATTGGTAAGGATTTTTTACCGCATGATGACAAAATGAGGATCGAAAAAATGTAAACTGATGTGAATTTAATATTTTTCATAATATAATTGTTTTTAACGAGAGAGTGTGTCAAAAAGTTGAAATTTACTGGCTCACAATATGCAAACAGACTATAGGTAACGTAATTATAACAAAAAAGTCAGCATTCATCTGTTTGTTATTCGTGTTCGGTTTATTTCATTTTGGCACACCCTCTATAAATAGACTACATATGGTACATATCCATCCAAACAGTTCCGCTGCTACTCATACATCTCATTGTTGTAAAGTCATCACAATAATCAGTACCACTTTCCCCTCTAGCCAGCGCCTCCACATTTTCCAATGCCAAGTCAGACAGTTTAACCTCATTTGTATTCTGCTGGTAATTCCAGCCAGCTGCTACGGCGATTGCAGCAAAAGCGATAACGCCGATAATTTTCTTTCCCATTGTCGTATTGTTTTAATGGAATTATTGAATCTTATTAATTTGTAGATCTTTGTTCAGGATGTTTTCCTGATATCAGGTGATACTAAACCTTTTTTTGTTTGCTTCAAATTTACTACTTTTGTGCCTTACCTCCTTCTTTATTTATTATTGAATGAGGAAAAGTCGGGGAGTTTCTGCTAAAGTTTGTGAGGCTGTGTGCAGGAACTCCTTTCTTTTCCCGTAATTATTTCTCGATCACTGTCCCGATAAAACTCAGAGTCAGTGATTTATTTGATATATTCCCGTAAATATCGACTGTCCGTAGAAAATCTCCCGGTTGTTCAGCTTTGTAGCGGACTGTAATTATTCCGTTTTCTCCCGGCTGCAACTCTTGCCAATTGCAAATTGCTTCAGTGCAATCACAAGAAGTGGTAAAACCTTTCAGCTTAAAAATGTTTGCCCCTATATTCCGGATTGTGACCGTTTGTTCTTTGGTTGTTCCGTTTAGAACTGTTCCTAAATCATACTCGATTTTCTCCGGCTTAAGAGTTGTTACCGTTAATGTTTCTTTGTTTTGTATTCCTGTGATCTGTTTCAGGTAAAGGTCCTTTACCGCTAAATTGTGTATTGGATTTCCAATCACCACTACTCTGTTGTCCTTATCTAACAGGAATGTCTGGAAAGTGATATTTTGAGGAAAGCGATTTAGCTTGTCCAACTCATTATTTCGGTCAAGGCATATCGGACGGTTAAAATTGTCCCGTTTCAGGATATAACGCAATTCTTTGTCGTCTTTCGACTGGAAAAAGAATAAGAATGGAATACTACTTCCTGTTACCGAATCTGTATAAGCAATCAATTCTTTCCATTTGGGTGGTTGTAGTTTACAACTGGTACAACCCATGGAATCGACGTAGATCAGAACTTTGTAGTCGGATTGTGGAATAAGATAATCTACAGTATCGATTGCATACCGGGTAAATGTAATATTTTGTGGGAATACGATTTCTTTCCCTTGCCATTCCTGTACCAGTCGGGCAACTTCTTCTTTTTTGTTTTCTTTGCAAGAGGTTAACAAAAAGAGTATAGATAATATGTATAACAGTGGTTTCATCTATCGTTATATTTTAAATTCCATGATCGGTTCATCGCTTTCTACACAAGTGGCGATGATCGTCTTTGTTTTTTCGTCTACATCAATACCGTATATGGGTTTATCTAATATATATTTTTGTATAGGATTGCCTTTCAGATCGAATACATAAATGTAACGTCCTCCGTCTTCCGGTTTTTTGCCTTGTTGATAGGATGCTAATTTGTCTTTAAACCGTACACCCTGGAATACACTGTAAATATGTTGGTCTGTGACAACAATATCACTGAATCCCATAATCCCGGTAGGAAAACCTTCTCCTTTCACACTTTTAAATTGGGGTTCGCCATTTGGACCGTATAATACGGTATGGATGTTTTCTTTGGTGTTGTATATCTCAATGGATTCTCCTAATTGAGTGACCATAGCAAATATGCCATTATGCGGGTTGTAATCGATAAAACTGCGCCATGCCTGAGCCAGTGCGGGACGGTTTTCTTGTGTAAAATCTTTTTCAGATGGAATTTCACCTATGCTTTTGATTGGTTTACCACTATAGTCGACTTGCCAATACCGGTGTTCGCCTAAATAGTCTGGGATTAGAAAACAGGAATCTGTCGCATAAAAATCTAATGAACGGACCAGATTTTTATCTAACTGTATAACTTCCTGTCTTGTAGCTGAATGGTTTTGGATAGAAATCGCCCAGCGGGAAATTTGCATTTTGTTTGCATCAAGTGCATATATGGAGTCGAGAGTGTTAAATTGAAATGTTTCAGCTGAAAGCATTTCTTCCGCTCCTTCACCGCGCTTGCCAAAAGGAACAATATGTTTCCAATTGGGGTATGTGAAAGCGTGGAAATAGTAATCAGTATTGTGCAAATCCATTACAATAGCAATACTGTCCTTAACCGCTACCCGGAATGGGTAGCGGAAAAAAACAGTATCCAAGTCGATAACCCGCGCACTTATTGCCTTTTCATTGGGGAAAGTCGAATAGCGGGGATAGCGAGTACCGGGGGAATCGGTACAGGAGATTATCGCACTGATACCTATTAATAATATGTATGCAAAACGTTTCACGGTTATTCCAAACTAAAACCTGTTGCTTTGTATTCTACTTTTAATGTTCGACAATCAATAGAGCCATAACCGAAACAGTCAGCATAGTCATCGTTTTCTCCACTGGCCAATGCCTCTATATTCTGAAACGCCAACTTGCTCAATTCTGTTTTTTCTTGATTGCAGAACAGAGAGCATGCTGTTAATAAACAACCTGCTGTAAAAATTAATTTTAGTAGTGTTTTCTTTTTCATGATCAACTTCGTTTTGTGCAAAAATAGTTTTTCTGTCTGATGTGGTCGATTAAATTTGGAAACACTTTGTTGACACTTGTGTTTTTTTCCATAAGTGGCCAATAGATCGATGCTATTGGATGCTTTTTGCTACATTTGTAAATTAAAATGAGACGAAAATGAAAAAATATACACACATCATTCCTTTTTTGACTGTGCTGGTCTTAACGATGGTCGTTATACATTTGTCTTGCCGTTATTTTATTCAAGTGAAAAATGAGCAAATATTGAAGGCCTTCTATCTATTTAATTTGGCAGTGGATGAGGAGAAGAAACTTTTGAATCCTGGGCTTATTTCGTATGCAAAACCAAATGTAAAGGCTCACTTGGATTCTGTTGTAGTCGAGACGGAGAAAGGAAAAATTGTATATGGAAAGCACAAAAAGGCTGATAGTATTTCTTCTTCTGATAGAAAAGAATGGTCTTTTCAAACATATATTTCATTTAAGAATCCTAATCGAGCTTCGACACTCGATAGTCTTTTTCAAGAAGAGTTAAAGCGTGAAGGTATAGTCGCTCAAACAGGAGTCTGCTTTTTACAAGGAGATAGCTTAATGCGTTATTCGAATGAATTATTATGTCAGACCGGAATAGCATTGGAACCAGTTGTATTTGGAGTAGATGGCGATCCGAGACGAATCGAATTGCAAGCCTATATCCTGTTTTCTCCTTCCTATTTGATCAGTCAAATGCCATTACTTTGGGGACTTATCTTATTATGGTGTATTCCTGTTGTATTCTTATATGTATGGTGGCGGCGTAAAAAGAAAGATAAAGATGATGTCGTGGTTGTACCGCATTTTATGGAAGCGACGGAAGTGGAGGAGTTGATTTCTGGTGTTTTTTTTGATGAGAAAACAGGAGAGCTGAGAAAACGGGATCATGTAATCTACCTGAAGAAAAATCGTTTACATACTTTTATCAGTCTTTTACGAGCCCCGAATCATTCCCTGAGTTATGGGGAACTTTGTCAAGAAGTATTGGAACGACCTTTGAGAATGGATGAATCGATTGATGGAAATAGAGACTGGAATCAATCAACCAAAAAAACAATGGGACAAACAATACAACGCCTGCGAAAAGATTTAGAGGAATTTCCAGAATTATCGATTGAAAATATTCCTGGTTCTGGCTATCGGTTAAATATCAAAGCTGTTTTATCCGAATCAGAGATGCAATCTATTTTCGGAGGATGTTGTTCGAGATTCCCTTTTGAAGAAAAGAGGGAAATGCAATTTTTACAAAATGTTAATCAATAGAATTATTATTATTCAATTATCCACTGTTCAATATTCCGCAACTGATTACTGAAATTCACGCCGATCTTGAATAGTTTTCGAGGATCGGTCGCGAATGGCAGTGCGTAATGCTTCTCGTCTATCTGCCGTAATGCCTCTTTTGCAGTCCCTTCCAATTTGAACTCCATGACATAAATGTAGTCATTGGTTTTCAAGACTAAATCAGTTCTGTATTCCGATAGGATAAATCTTGTTGCTCATTGCTGTTCTTTTTGTTGTTTGCAGGAATTGAACATTCACTTCGTAATACAACAAAGATAGTAATGTTTCTTAAAAGAATTCCACAATACAAGGGTTATCTTCCTGCTGGCAATCTACTTTATTCCCGAATTTATCAAAAATATCTTTCCCGTAGTCCGATAGTTGGTCCGGGGTGGCATACAGTAGGACGCTGTTGTCGCTTTCTCCTACCGAGATGGTGGAGAGTATGGAGCCGTAGGTAAATCCGGTGGAAGTTGTTTGGCCGTCTTGTAATTTGGTGAGGAAGTTTTTTCCGGCGTGATGGGTTTGTACCCAGATGATATCACGCAATGAAACCAGGTTATTGATATAGAAACCCCGGTTGGCATCCAGTATGAAGTCCATTCCGTTGATGTTGAAGGATTCGAGCAGCCGGTCTTTGGACAGGTAAGATTTGTCTTGAGAAAAGATACCTTCCCGGAATGTTTCCGTCTCTGGATTGAATGCCACATAAGCGTTGGATATGCCTAACTGGAACAGGTAATCGGAACCGCATGCTACAAACTGTACAGGGCGGAACATGATATATGGTATCTCTTTTTTCAGATATTCCGAAAGGATGTTACCTGCTTTGTCTGTCAGGGTGAGGATCTTTTCACTTTGTCCCGTTACCAGCAGAATGTGCGAGTTGTCCAGTCGTTTGAACTTGTGGATCATAAAGGAGTAGGGAATTTGGTATTTAAACGAGAAGTCGGAAGCATCATAGATTTTCAGGCTGTGGTTATCAGAGATCCAGACTTCTGTACTCCCGTCTATTTCATAGACATCGAAATCCTCGATGCGATGATATTCTTCGGGTCCTTGTCCTGATTTGTTCAGAGTGGAGACAAATTTCCCTTGTTCGTTGAAATGCAGGATCGACTGGCCGCCGGATGAAGAAATATAATAATGTCCTTGGAACTTTACGATCTTATCTATTTGCCCGACCAGACATTCGGAGGTCGTTTCCAAAGGGGTGATCTCGTACTTGCCGGTAAACAGGGCCGTCCATTCGGGATGTTCCTCTTTAGGTGTTGTGAAGTTATTCAGTAAAACTGCATTATTGTGTTTGTCAGAACAGGAGACAAACAGGCATAATGCAACGATATGTAAAAGGACGATTCTTTTCATGTTTTTATTCTTTTATTTCAATCGCAAGCAGTATCCAGCTGTTTCCGTTAACGGATACTTCCGGTAATAGTTTTTGAATAGCCGGATAGCTGCATCTGATATTCTGATAGTGTTCGGCAAGTTCCTTTTCCCGAACGACTGCGTATAGATTTTTACCGTCGGAGCCGATAAACGGATTATAGGAAGCGGGCATAAAGTTATCAAACAACCGATGAAAAGAAAACAGAGAGTTATCCGCCAAGTTGATTGTACAAAAGTCTTCCCGTTTGCCGGCTAATTTGAGGAATAGTTTACCGGAAGCCAGGCTGAAGCTGTATTGGGTATAGATATATTTTCGTTTTGTGATGATTTCTGCCATATCTCTGTCTTCCATAGGGCCGTACGGGTGTTTGTCTTTCGTTAAATAGTCCCCATGGAAATCGAGAGCGTAAAAGGGTTCGACCTCCTCTTTTGAGGTATTGTAGGTATAGATGGTATCAATTTCATTAGGGAGGATGAATAAGGTACTCCGGTTTGCATTTTGCGCATATATATGGCTGGGGGCACATGGCCAATCACATTTTCCCCATTTCGGTAAAAATAGCTTATGGATGGTTTTGAAATCGGTCAGTGCCATAAAATGATCTTCGATGCTGCCCCGTTCATTACATGTGCCTCCGGAATACACCAGGAAGTCATGCCGGTTGACAGGGATCATGTTTGCGCAGGGGAAGGGCAATGTAACTTTTTTAATGGCTGTACCGTCCAATTTGAATTTGTTGATTATTCTGAAACGGCTTATCACCCAAAACTCTTCTAACTCCGGAACAATCGTCATCGAGTTGACAAGAAGTGCATCCGGGAAGGTCAGTTCTTTCACAAGTTTACCGGACTTGTTGAAGATAACGATTTTATTACCGGCTATTGTTCTGCCCATGATATAGAAATTGTCTTTATATGGGATCATCGTGATTGTGTAGTCGAAGAGGTTAGCTTCCAGTTTGGTACAAGTGATGTTTGTTACCAGGCTGTCGAAACTGACCGTCTTATATCCGGACATATCGATTCGGGTGACGTTATTACCGGCTTTCGTGAAGAAAGAGCAGGAGATGAAGAAAATCAGTAGTATAACTTTCATGGTCGTATAAGATTTGTCGGCGATAAATGTACTGTTTTTCGTTCATGATGTCAATAAATCATCATTTAAATATCATTTTTAGTTCTCAATTTTCAATTGTCCAAGGGACTTATTGTATAAAATATATTTTTCAGGCTCGATAGACATCCGAAACAGAACAAATGTCAATCCGCTTTTCAGCCGTCAAAAAGAGGCTTTTATCTCTTTTCCGGGGGCCTATTGCCGGAAAGTCAACCTTTATTTCATTTTCCCGGAACTTTATCGCCATGAAGACGGTCACCATACCATACGAAGACGGTCGCCATTCAAATGAAGACGGTCGCGGCGGCGATGAAGACGGTCGTCATGGCGACAAGCCCCCGGAACTTCTTTCAAATAATTGAGACGCTGCCTGTCTTCGTTTCGCTACAGGCGCTTCTCCAGAAGTTAAGGTTTATCGCTTTGCCGGCGTTTCCCGTTTCCGGTAATCAAATTGCACGTTTTTTCAGACCACCTGCGCACCTCGCTCTTCTGTTGTCAGTAAAGATGATGAAAATCGTGAAAAGAGTCAATTCAAAACGGATCAGAATTTCGGATGAAATAGAAAAATAACCGAAAAAGGGGTTATTGTTGTTTTTTTGATTTGCGAGAGATCCAAAATTTTGCAAATATCATAATTGGCATATCGGCACATTGTCCTATTAGCTTATTATATATCTTTGTAACAATAATAAAATTCAACTGTTGTTGAAGATAAAGATTCGGATTATGAGGCTTTTTACGAAACTACGGGAACGTGTGGATGCTTTTCTTCATGATGAGGACTTGAAGAGGAAGTTGTATGTGATTATATTCGAGTCGGATACACCGAAAGGAAAACTGTTTGATACTTGTCTGATCGGGTTTATTATTGCAAGCGTGGTGGTGGTGATACTGGAGAGCATACAGTCGTTTTCTTATCATTATACGTTAATGTTACGGATATTGGAGTATGTGTTTACCGCCTTTTTTACCTTTGAATACCTGGTTCGTATCTATTGTTCGCCACGGCCTAAAAAGTATATTTTCAGTTTCTTTGGAATTGTCGATTTGCTGGCGACACTACCGGTCTACCTGAGCTTTTTCTTTGCCGGTACGCGCTATCTGATTGTGATCCGGGCATTCCGGTTGATCCGGGTCTTCCGTGTGTTCAAGCTGTTTAATTTCCTGAAGGAAGGGAACCTGCTGTTGAAATCGCTCCGGATCAGTGCACCGAAGATTTTTGTCTTTTTCTTTTTCGTGTTGATCCTGGTCACTTCGATCGGGACGATCATGTATATGATAGAAGGAAACCAACCCGGAACGCAGTTCAATAACATTCCGAACAGCATCTATTGGGCGATTGTGACGATGACGACTGTCGGGTATGGCGATATAACGCCCGTTACGCCTGCCGGACGTTTTCTTTCGGCTATCGTGATGCTGATCGGTTATACGATTATTGCTGTCCCGACAGGGATCGTTTCGGCGACGATGGTCGGGGAACAGCGAAAGAAAAGCCGGATGGAATGTCCGCATTGCCACCAGACCGGACACGAGGAGGAAGCGGAGTACTGTAAGTACTGCGGAACGAAGTTATAGGATTATAACTTTGGGAAATAATTACTATCTTTGCGCCACTTGAATAATAATTTGAATAGAAAGAAAATGGAAACAGTCGTAAGTGGCATCCGGCCAACCGGTAATTTGCATCTGGGGAATTACTTCGGAGCAGTAAAAGGATTTTTGCAAATGCAAAATGAGTATAATTGCTTTTTCTTCATTGCAGATTGGCACTCGTTGACTACACATCCGCATCCCGATAATATCCGTAACAGCGTGAAGACGATCCTGGCCGAATATCTGGCTTGCGGCATCGATCCGGAAAAAGCGACGATCTACATCCAGAGCGATGTGCGTGAGGTGGCTGAGTTGTATCTGTATCTGAATATGAATGCCGGGATCGGTGAGCTGATGCGTACGACTTCGTTTAAGGACAAAGCACGCCAGCAGTTGCATATCGACCGGGTGGAAACAACGGAAGGCGATGTGGAAAAGGAAATCTTCAACGAGAGCAACAAGCATAGCGTAAGCGCCGGTTTGTTGACTTATCCGACTTTGATGGCTGCCGACATTATCATTCATAAGGCTGTAAAAGTACCGGTCGGGAAAGACCAGGAACAGAACATGGAGATGGCCCGCCGCTTTGCCCGCCGCTTCAATTCTACGTTCGGGGTCGAGTTCTTTCCGGAACCCGCCTCTTTCTACTATTCGCATAAGGCGATCAAAGTGCCCGGTCTGGACGGTTCCGGTAAGATGGGAAAGAGCGAGGGAAATGCAATCTACCTGATCGATGACGAGAAGACGATCAAAAAGAAGGTGATGAAGGCCGTGACCGATGCCGGTCCAACGGAACCGAACAGTGTGAAGCCTGAACCGATTGCCAATCTGTTTACGATGATGGAAATCGTGTCGACAAAGGATACTTACGATTTCTTCAATGAGAAATATAACAACTGTGAGATTCGCTACGGCGATCTGAAAAAGCAGCTGGCCGAAGATATCTCCAATTTCTGCGCCCCGATTCGGGAGCGTATCCTGGATATCCGCTCCAATGAGGAATATATGGAAAAGGTAGCCCGCATGGGTGCTGAGAGAGCCAGTGAAAGTGCAGCGAAAACCTTGCGTGAGGTTCGCGAGATTATCGGCTTCAGAGGATAAGCATATTCTTAAATAGGAAGATATTTGGAAGGGTAGGTGTTTAACCTGCCCTTTTTCATGTCTTTTTGTATAAAATACCTATACCTCTCCGGAATACGATATATTTTATTAAAATCATAATAAATAACCTGAAAATCGGATTGTTAAATGGAAAACTGCTTTACTTTGCAGTGAATAGAGACAAGTAACAAACGTATGGCGGCAATATCTGCGGGAGAATTTGAACGTATTTTCAAGGACCTTTACAGGCCCTTATGCATGTTTGCACTTCGTTTTACCGAAAAGACGGAAGATGCCGAAGATGTCGTGCAGCAAGCATTTGCCGATGTTTGGGACAAATGTTGCCATAACGTGACGATTGCCAACTTTAAATCTTATCTGTACCAGGCTGTACGAAACCGTTCCCTCACACTTATCGCTCAGTCTGCCGACACAGGGCAGACAACAGAGTTCCTTGCCGATATGGAAGACACGTCGGAGGAGGAACAGATGTACCAGTCCGAGCGCGACGCCCGCCTTTGGGCGGCTATCGACGAGTTGCCTCCCGAGCGGAAAAAGATATTTCTGCTTTCCAAACGGGACGGATTGAAATACCAGGAGATTGCGGAGGAACTGAATATATCGATTAAAACAGTCGAGAACCAGATAGGAAAAGCGTTGAAGACGTTGCGGGAGACTGCCGTACGGATTTATTGTTTCTTTTTCTCCTGAACGGATAGGGGTTTTTCCGGAATTCTTAGTCTTAGTGTTAGAAAGTTTAAAATGTTTGTATCACTAAAGCTAAAAAGAGAGATGAAGAAATTCGTATTATTTGTGATGTTGATGATGTGTGTAGTATCAGTGAGTGCACAACGTTGGTCGCTGACGCCGGAGGTGGGAATGACGGCTATCAGTAGGGGCGGAGGTTTCTATTCGGATGAGCAAAAATGGAATTCACGCTGGAAAATGGGCGTTGGGGTTGAATATGCTGTTAAGCCGGATTTCTTTTCTTTGAAATCGGGATTGTATTATACACAGCGCGGATATTCTTACCATACGATTACGTATGGAAGTATTTATCCGACTGGTGCTGAGCAATCGGATGTGATGTTCGGAGAAATTCGCTCTAAGCGGAACAGCCATATCCTGCAAGTGCCTTTGATGGCGAATTTTTCATTTAGGTTGGCGGATGATGTAAGGTTGAATCTGGCTGCCGGTCCGTATGTGGGTTATTCATTGGGTGATAAAGACCAGTATAGTTATATGGAATATACACCGGGTACAGGCTATGGTTATGGTGGTTATAGCAGTAACGGATATTACGATGGCAACAGCTATGGTGGCGGATGGGTCGGAACAGGTTTCGGACATGAAGGATGGACGCACGACAATCCTTTCGACTGGGGCTTCTCGTTACAGGTCGGAGTAGAGGTGAAACAGTGGGTGATGAACGTAGGTTACGAAGCCTCACTGGGAAAAGAATATAAATACGACAAGTGCGATCTTAAGTATCATACCCTCAGCTTGTCTGTCGGGTATAAGTTTAAGTTGGGTAAATGAGCAGTGAATGATTGATTAAGTATTAACTGCCCATTGTCAATTATCAATTGTCAATTAAAAGAAGATGAACAACGAGCAAGATGACAGATTAGAAAAACGCCTCCGCTTTGTGGCCCGGCGCTACAAAGAGGGAAGCTTGGATACGGATAAAGCCTGGGAGCGGTTTGCCGCCCGGCAAGGTATTCGTCGCAAGGTGTCTTTCCGCCGTTACTGGATGGCGGCAGCCTCTGTTATGCTCTTGTTGATCGGGTTCGGAACTTTTTATATGACAGAACGGAACGTACCCGAATGGGTGTCTGTTGTTACTGCACCGGGACAGTTGAAGGATGTCTACCTGCCTGACAGTACGTTGGTTTCGATGGCTGGAGGCTCAACGCTCCGGTATGATGCAAAGGTATATGGAAAGGAGCGGCGTGTAGTGGAGATGACTGGAAGAGCCTTTTTCCAGGTGAAGCGGAATGAAGCACGCCCCTTTTCTGTCCATACGGCTCTGACGGAAGTGACGGTTTTAGGAACCAGTTTCCAGGTGAATGAACAACCGGGCGGCACGGAAGTGAATGTCGTCACCGGAAAAGTCCGTTTTACTGCCGGCGAGGAGCCTGAACCGGTCGTCCTGACCGCCGGAATGTCCGCCTCCTATTCCAACGAAAAGAAGGAGATAGAAATACTGACGGAGGAAAACCCGAATAATCTGTCCTGGAAGACGAAGCAGTTGCGCTTCAACGATACTCCTTTGGAGAAGGTGATCGACGATCTGAACGATTATTACCACGTGGAGATTACGAATAAGGTAGACGCTCCGGATTCCAGATTAACAGCCACATTCAATGACCTGCCCCTCGACGACGTTTTGATGGTGATTAATCAGACATTGGATATCCGTCTCGTCCCCCGGGCAGATAAAAGAAAATAAGTATGTATCGTGTTTACCTGTTTGTTATAGGGCTTTGTGTCTGTTGTCCGTTGCTTCGGGCGAGCGGTCTTCTGCCTTTATCTGTTGATCCGACTCCGTCTGTGACGCTGGATATGCGGAATGTCCCGCTGCAGGACATCCTGTCGGAAATAGAGAAGCAGACCGGTATCTTCTTTTCATACGAATCGTCTATGCTGAAAGACTATCAGAAGGTTTCGCTGACGGTACATGAAGAATCCCTTTCCTATTGCCTGAAACGGCTGTTCGATCCTTTGCCGCTTATCTACCGGGTGGCAGGGCAATATGTGATTTTGAAGCGGAAGCCCCGCCTGTATACGATCAGTGGGTTTATCCGTGATTCTGCTTCATACGAGAGCTTGATCTCTGCTACTGTGATCGAGCGGGTTTCCGGGAAAGGCTCCGTCTCCAATAACTATGGTTTCTACAGCATCACGCTGCCACCGGGAAAGGTGGAATTGTCATCCTCTTATGTCGGATATGAGCGCTATACCGTCACATTCGAACTGACTAAAGATACGCTGGTCGACTTGCCTTTGAAAGCGGCAGGGGCTTTGGGAGAGGTTGTCGTGCAAGGAATCCTGCCGAGGTCCGATGTGCTTAACAGCTGGGTAGGAATGGTGGATATACCGGTCAGCAGGGTGAAATCGCTGCCGGCGCTTCTGGGTGAGACGGATGTTGTCAAGACCCTGCAACGACTTCCGGGGACGACTGTCGGGACGGAAGGTATGAGCGGACTGTATGTGCGGGGAGGTGATGGGGATGATAACCTCTACCTGCTGGACGGAAACCCGATTTACCATACGAATCATATACTTGGGTTCTTCTCCGCTTTCAATCCGGATGCGGTGAAGAATACGACTTTTTACAAGGGAAGTTTTCCGGCGGAATACGGCGGGAGACTTTCTTCCGTTATAGACGTCCGTACAAACGAAGGGAATCGGAAGGAGTATCACGGGAATATCTCGATCGGACTGTTGGCCGCACGTGCCAATCTGGAGGGACCGATCATTAAAGACCGCTCCTCCTTCAACGTCTCGGTACGTCGTACCTGGATGGAACTGATTACCTGGCCGCTCATGAAGGCGGTGCCCAGCAGTTCGGATACCGACCTGAAAGGCGGCTATCATTTCTATGATATGAATGCCAAAGTGGACTATTCTTTCTCGGACAAGAGCCGTGCCTACCTCAGTTTTTATATGGGAAGCGACAGCTACCGGAACGGGGAGGATTCGAAAGACATACATGGCGAAGACCGCGATTTCCGCTGGCGCTGGGGAAACCTGATCGGGTCTGCCGGATGGAACTACGTGATCAATAAGAAACTGTTTGCCACGTTTACGGGAGGCTACACCCGCTATCGTTCCCATATCATTCAGAAACAAAATACGTTTATGGCCTTCCACGACAGAGGCGACCAGGTGTATTTCCAGGAAGGGCACTACCGTTCGGCGATGGAAGACGTCAGCCTCCGCGCTTCCTTCGACTATCGCCCCAATGCCGACCATCGGATCCGGATGGGAGGCGATTACCTTTTCCATATCTTTCGTCCTGAGCAGAGCAACATGAGTTCCTGGTACAAGGATTCGGTCGTCACGCAAAAGAACAACACCGTCTTCTCCCATTCCCTGATTCATGGGCATGAAGTCTCGGCGTACGCAGAAGACGAGATGACGCTGACCGACCGCCTTCGGGTGAATGCCGGCCTGCGCTTCACACTCTTTCATGTGCAGGGTGAAACCTATCAGTCCCTGCAACCCCGCTTCTCCGCCCGTTACCTGTTGGGCCGGCGAGTGTCGGTCAAGGCTTCCTATACGAAGATGAACCAGTATATCCATCTGCTGTCCAACAGCTATATCAGCCAGCCGACGGATATATGGGTTCCGGTAACCGGGCAGATACGTCCGATGAGTGCGCATCAGGTGACCGGCGGCCTGTTCTGGCATTATAAAGGGTTTGACTTTTCGGCGGAGGGTTATTACAAGCGGATGAATAATCTGGTGGAATATAAAGACAACAGCCTGGTCGTGCCGGCTTTTTCCGGTTGGGAAGACCGGGTAGGGGTGGGACGCGGCCGTTCCTACGGGTTGGAGCTGATGGCACAGAAGAAGGCCGGGCGGTTTAACGGCTGGATCGGTTATACGCTTTCCTGGTCCGACCGCTGGTTTCCGGACGGGTCGGTGAACAAAGGCGTCCGTTTCCCCTCCAAATATGACAACCGGCATAAGATCGACATCGTTGCGTCCTACAAACTTTCCCGGAAGGTGGAGCTGACGGCTGCCTGGATGTACAAGTCAGGCAATCACGTCACGATCCAGGATATGTATTACCGCTCTTCGCCGGATTACACCGAAAACGGATACCGGCAGGAATTCTGGTGGTATGGCGGCAGCGGTGAGGGCACGAGTGCCAGCTCACGCAACAATTACCAGCTTTCACCTTACCACCGCCTGGACCTGGGCGCAAACTTCTACCGCTACAAGAAAAACGGGCGGATGGGAATCTGGAACCTGAGCCTCTGCAATGCTTACTTCAAGGCGAACCCGTTCTCCGTCCGTCCCTGTTTCTATACGACCGAGAATGGCCGGGAGGCAGTCCTCGAGCAGACCTTGCTGTTCCTCTTCGTCCCTTCCCTGTCATACACCTATAAATTCTGACGAAGATGAGAAATATATTATTCATACCCCTTCTGGTTCTGTTAGTCTCCTGTACCCGGGATGTGCCGTTAGACTTGCCGCGCGTACCTCCTCGCTTAGTGTTGAACGCTCCCGTTACATCGGATGCGGATGTGACAGCCTTTCTGTCTAAAAGCTGGTTTATCCTCGACACGGTTACGAATGACGGCGTTACCGGCGGAACGATCCAGGTCTATATCAACGACCGTTTGAAGGGAACGATGCAGCCGGCTGCCGACACGAAATTTGCGGGACAGTATGTCTTGCCCGGTTGCCGTGCAGGGGTGGGCGACCGCTTGAAGCTGGTTGCCTCTGCGCCTGGTTTCGATCCGGTGGAAGGAGAAACCGTCATGCCCGGCTGGCCGGAGGTTTTGTCGGTCGATACGGTTCGCTATATTGCCCCTGAACACTATTGGGGCATGATGCCTCATTTACGCCTCTACATCCGTTTTCAGGATGAGGCGGGCAAGCGGAATTATTATCGCCTGATTGTAGAGAAGCAGACCGAGTATATCAAGGGAGACAGCGTCATTGTCAGCAGCTCCATGTACCAGACCGACATGTACATCGTGGAGCAGTTCAACCTGAAATATGAAGACCCCGTCTTCCGGTTGACTACCACGAATCCGACGATAGAGCAGTTGGACGGTTATACCTGCCGGGGGACTTTCCCCGATGATACGTTCGACGGTGAAGAATACACCGTCCGTTCGTCCTTTTACCCCGTCTACGATTCATATAAAGGAGATTCGGTCACGACTGTCGTGCACTACGATGTCCGGCTGATGACCGTCTCGGCTGATTATTATCAGTACCTGACCGCCATCCGCAATTTCTCGATCTCGCTGGGCGATGCCTATCTGGACGGGCTGCTCGAACCGGCCGCTACCTATACAAATGTAAAGGGCGGTTTCGGGATCGTCGCCGGCAGCCAGCTTTACCACCGCCGCTTCACGATGCCTTTCGGCGATGTGGAGCCCTGGACTCCCTTCGACAATCCTTTCTGGCCATAGTCCTTTTTAATGGCGGTGTGCCACAGTACGCAGTGGCGACGTGCCACACCCGGCTGTGGCGGCTTGGCACTGCGTACTGTGGCAAGCCGCTACTGTGTACGCGACATTTTTCCCCGTTCGGAATAGGGGTTTTTCCCGGTTTCCTGTCTTATAGTTGAATAGTCAATAAAGAGTGAATGAAGAAGTTTATGAAGAGAGGTTGGTTTACTTGTGCCTTTGTGTGGTTGATTTGTTTATCCATGTCTGAAGGGACGTTGATGGCGCAGGCAAACAGTGGGGATGATGATCGAACGGTTACATTGAATATGCAGAAAGTGCCTCTGAAGGATATTCTGACAGAGGTAGGGAAGCAGGCCGGAGTGACTTTTTCGTATGAATCATCTTTGTTGAAGGAGTTTCAGAAGATAAGTTTCAAAGTAGAGGATGCAGCACTTGACGATTGTCTGGATCAGCTTTTCCAGGCCTATCCGATCGTGTACAAGAGGACAGGAAACATTGTCGTTCTGAAACGGAAACCCAGACAAGTCACGATCAGCGGTTTTGTGAGGGATCAGACCTCATCGGAATCCCTGGTCGGGGCTTCTGTCTATGATGTGAACAGCCTGAGCGGGGTGGCGACCAACGCCTACGGCTTCTTCAGTCTCTCGCTGACCGTACCGTCGGGCAGCAACGGCATTCCCGTCTGTCTGCAAACCTCGTATATCGGCTATGAAAGCCGTTCGTTTACAATTCCTTCCCTGATACAGGATACGGTGCTGGTCATCGCGCTCCTGCCTAACGCCGCGATCGGCGAGGTGCTGGTGACGGCCTCCGAGGCGAACCGTCAGACGACCGTCGGCAACACACAGATGGGGGCAATGGAAGTAAGCCACGCCACGATACGCGCAACCCCGACCTTGCTGGGCGAGGCCGACATCATCCGTACCCTGCAACTGACGCCCGGCGTGTCTGCCGGGACGGAAGGCATCTCGGGTCTCTATGTCCGGGGTGGCAATTCGGATGAGAACCTGTTCCTGATCGACGGCAACCCGGTCTATCAGGTGAACCATATCGGCGGCTTTTTCTCCGCCTTCAACAATGAAGCGATTAAGGGGATGAACTTCTTCAAGGCGGGATTCCCGGCCCGCTACGGCGGGCGCCTCTCTTCCGTTGTCGATGTACAGACGAAGGAGGGGAATATGAAGGAGTTTCACGGAAGCGCCTCGCTGGGGCTTATCTCCGGAAACCTGAACCTGGAAGGTCCGCTCTGGAAGGATCATACCTCGTTCAATATCGCCCTCCGCCGTACCTGGCTGGATGTGCTGACAACTCCCGCCATGGCGATCATCAACAGCAAAAAGAAGGATGGGAACACCCTGAAAGTCCGGTATGCCTTCCACGACTTGAACGCCCGTGTCGACCACCGCTTCAACGAGAAGAGCCGGATGTATCTGAGCCTCTATAACGGGAACGACGTGCTGAAGGCGAAGAATAAGGACGACTGGGAGGGCTATCTGAATACGCAGGACTCCTATATGCGCTGGGGAAACCTGGTCGCTTCTGCCGGCTGGACCTATGCGTTCAGCAATAAACTGTTCGGAAAGCTATCCGGCTTCTACACCCGCTACCGCTCCAAGATCAGTTATGACGAGGAGAAAATCTCCGGTTATGAGGGCGAGGACAACTACCTGTATGCGCTGGACCAGACGATGAACCGGACCGGTATCACGGATTTCGGTGTCCGGACCGCTTTCGACTATCAGCCGGTGGCGGCGCATCATATCCGCTTTGGCGCAGACTATCTGGCGCACTATTTCGAGCCGGAGTATAACCGGGTGAAGGCCTTGGACAACAGCAAACCCGACTCTATGCAGATCGGCCAGACCTTTACCGACGAACATCTGTGGGCGCATGAAATGGCAGCATACGCCGAGGACGACTGGGATATATCCGATGTCTTCCGCCTGAATGCCGGTCTGCGCTTCAGCCTGTTCAATGTGGAGGGCAAGACCTATACGGGGCTCGAGCCGCGCGTCTCCTTGCGCTGGCTGCTTTCACGGAACCTCAGCCTGAAGGCTTCCTATGCCCGGATGAACCAGTATGTGCACTTGATCAGCAATAGCTTCATGGATCTGCCGACCGATTCCTGGATGCCGGTGACCAGCCGCCTGAAGCCGCTCGTTAGCGACCAGGTTTCGCTTGGCGCCTACTACAACTGGAACCGGTTGCTGGATTTCTCCGTCGAAGGCTATTACAAGAAGATGAACAACCTGCTGGAATATAAGGACGGCTATAGCCTGATCCCCTCGTCCGTCTCCTGGGAGGACAAGATGGCTGTAGGCGAAGGACGTGCCTACGGGCTCGAATTCATGGTCCGCAAGCAGACGGGACGGACGACCGGTTGGGTGGGCTATTCGCTGGCCTGGGCGGATCGCCGCTTCGACGAGATTAACGAAGGCCTGCGCTATCCTTCCCGCTATGACAACCGGCATAAGCTGAACATCGTGGCGATGCACAAGCTGTCGGACAAGGTGGAGCTGTCGGCAGCCTGGACCTATTCCTCCGGCAACTATACGACGTTATCGCTCGAGAACTTCCGGCCCAACGACCACCTGCACCTGCCGGGCGAAACGTCTTCTTGGGGGACGGTCGGCGAGGATTATTACGACAAGCGCAATAACTATCAGCTCCCTGCTTATCACCGCCTGGATCTGGGTATTAATATCTACCGTCCTAAGAAAAAGGGGCGGATGGGCATCTGGAATGTCAGCATTTATAATGTCTATTGCCGGATGAATCCGATTATGGTTTACAAGGGTGATGTGAAAGATAAGACGTCGGAGAATGGGACGACCTATCGGAATGCATTCAAATCGGTCGGTATCTTCCCGATTATCCCGTCGGTTTCATACACCTATAAGTTTTAAATGATGATGAATATGAATCTGAGATATAGTATCAGCCTGTTGGCTTTAATGTCGTTCGTCTTTTACGGTTGCGAGCGGGAGATCAACCTGGAGCACCTGCGGCCGGACCCGAAACTGGTGTTGAACTGTCTGGCTTTGCAAGGCGATACGCTGTCTGTGGAGCTTTCGCGCACCTGGTTTTATACCGAGGATATTCCGGATGTTTACGTCTCCGGTGCCGATGTGGAACTGTATGTGAACGATGTGTTCCGCGAGCGGCTGACCGAGACGAAGCATGAAGGGGGCTATCCGGTGGATGAGACCATCCGGTATAAATCGCTTTCTTATCTCCCGGCCACCGGCGACCGGATTCGTATTGTAGCCTCGAAGGAAGGGTTTAAGACTGCCGAGGCTGTGACGGAGGTTCCGCGGCCCTGCGCCGTCTCGGACTGCCGCCTGATACAGGAGACGGTGAGGGATACTCTCGTTTGGAGCAGTGACTATGTTAATATCATTCTTAACCAGACGAACAAGATTCAGTTCACCCTCCGGGATGAGCCGGGCGAGGAGAACTATTATCTGCTCTATCTCCGCCAGGGAAATATCTATGGAGGGGATGAAGATACGACTTATACCTGGCATTCTTTCTTCCCGGATTACGGGAGCGAGCCTTTATTTGCCGTCCAGCACTCCGCCTTCGACCAGATACTTGGGTATGACGGTGTCGGGGGCTATAACGGAATTGTCTTTTCGGACGAACTGTTTGAGGGGAAGAGCTACCAGTTTAATATTCCCTGGAATACAAGTCTCAGCTATTCCGAGAGTGTGGTCTACCGTCCTTACCGCTATCGCTGTTACGTCTACTCCATCTCCCGCTCCTACTATAACTATATGAAGACCTTGCACGACCTCTACGAAAGCGGCTTCACCGGTGACCTGGCGGAAATCGGCTTTGCCGAACCGATCCGTATCTATTCGAATGTGGAAGGAGGAACCGGTATTTTAGGAGGCGGCTATATGTATTTCCGGGAGTTCAAAGGGGAGTAGATTGCGGTTAGTCGGTATTTACCGGACGCAGATGACACATTTCTCTGCGTATTCTGTGTTCTCTGCGTCCGGTTTAATTAGAATTGACTCACGCCTGTTCTTTTATCCTAAATTATTCAGAATATCGACCTTTCCTTCCTTTACCAGGCGGTAGATCATTTCTCCGAACAAGGTGTTTACCCAGGCAAACCACGAGCGGGTGAATTTGGCAGGATCGTCTTTATAGAAAGATTCGTGCATGAATCCGGTGTCGGCATCCGTGTCGCGAAGCATCTTGACGCATTTGCGGATTTCTTCGTTGTCGTGAGTGGTGTTGCAACGCATGATGATGCTCATCGGCCAGATGTAACCGAAGCCGATATGCGGTCCGCCGATGCCTTCGCCGGCTTTTCCCTGGAAGAAATAAGGGTTGGAATCGCTCAACACTAACTTACGGGTGTTCTGGTAGATCGGGTCGTCCATATCCACACATCCTAAGTAAGGCAGTGCGAGCAGGCTTGGAACGTTGGCATCGTCCATGAAGACATGGTTATGGAAGCCGTCTACCTCGAATGCATATACCTTGCCGTATTCCGGATGTTCGATCACCCCGTATTTGTCTACCGCAGCCTGAACTTCGTCGGCAAGCGAGTCGCATTTGCGGGCAAAGTCGTTGTCGTGTTTGATCTCGCGCATCATCTCGGCCAACTGGCGGAGCGATGTGATGGCGAACAGGTTCGACGGGATCAGGAAACCGAACAGCGTGGCGTCGTCCGACGGACGGAAAGAAGAGACGATCAGTCCGACCGGTTTTACCGGGCTGCCCCAACCGTCGTTCAGCAGTGTGTCGCCCTGGCGGTCTGTCTTGCGGGTGAACTTATACGGGCCGAGATCGTCTTTGCGTTGCTGTTCGATGAAGGTCTTGTAGACGGTTTTCATCGCTTTGTCCCAGTCAGCATCGAAAGGAGAGGTGTCTCCTGTCGTTTTCCAGAAATGGTAGGCGAGGCGGATCGGATAGCAGAGCGAGTCGATCTCCCATTTACGTTCGTGCAGTTCCTTTTTCATGTCCGTATGGTCGCTCTCCCATTCGCTTCCGGTCGGGCCTTCGTTGAAGCCGTTTGCATACGGGTCGATGTTGATGCACCAAGTCTGGCGGTTGATTACGCCGGCGAGCATGGTTTTCACTTTCGGGTCGTCGTTGGCAAACTGGATGTGCGGGAATACCTGTGCGGACGAGTCGCGTAGCCACATGGCGTGGATGTCGCCCGTCAGGACGAAGGTGTCGGGCTTGCCGTTCAGCATCTTGTGCTCGCAGGTCGTATCCAGTGTATTGGGGAAACAATTCTCGAACATCCAGGCCAGTTTCGGGTCTTTCAGCTTTGCCTTTGTCGTGGCGATCGCCTTTTCTACGGCTGCGGAAGTAAACTGGCGTTTCTCCGGTGCCGGACGTTTGCAAACATATTGCATGGCGGAAGCATCGCCGATCACTCCGCTTCCGGCTTTTTCGGCCATACGGGCAAATGAGTTCTGCCCTACCATCAGGCTTGCCAGTGAGAGGCCGCCTGTTTTCAGAAAGTTTCTGCGTGTTGTCATCTTTATTCGTTATTTATTTGATGTTACTGATTTCGGAGAAGAGTTCGACCATGCAGGCATTGTCCAGCAGCCATTTGTGCTCTTTGGTCTTGACACCTGTCCAGTCGTTGTCGAGGAAGCCGTTTGCGTCGCGGGTGTGATCCCAGGCGTAGTGGGCGTTGTCGGCCATTGTCCGGATATATTCGGCGTTATGGTCTACCTCGTAAAGCGCTACCAGGCCGCGCAGCAGGATGACGTTGAACCAGGGGCTGGCCGTGTAGAAGCGGGCTTCCGTGCCGTCAATGCCTTTACTCATTTTGCTGAAACGCTGATAGGCGCCTTTCGCCGTTTCCTGTGCGTCTTTGAGATAGGCTTCGTCGCCCGACTGCTGGTAGAGCAAGACGCCAGCCTGTATCATCTGTCCGCTGTTGTACGTGTATTTTTCCTCGCTGATACTTCCGTCGAGGCGTACATTATCCCAATAGACACAGTCTTCCGGGTCGCGGAGGTTACTCTTGGTCCAGTCGTATGTCTTCTTTGCCTGTTCCAGATAAGCCTCGTCTTTCGTCAGGTTGTACAGTTTCATGCAGAGCACTGCCGCCGGCGCGTTGGAGCAGGTGTTCTTGGATGTTTTCTTCTGCTCGCACCAGTAGATGCCGCCGCCCAGCACGTCGTCCCAGCCGCTATAGATATAGGTGTAGAGGGCTTTGGCCTTCTCCAAGTATTTCTCGTTCTTCGTCAGCGCATACAGGTCGCAGTAGTCGATCGCCAACCAGTCGTTGTCGTCGTAGAAGCGGTCGCTCTCGCCGTTGAACATCGGGTAGCTTTGATAGCAGTGAGGTTCGCGCTTGTTGTCCCAATAGAGTTCCAGTCCCGGCAGAATCCGTTCTTCCAAGGTTTTCAGATATTTGGCATCTCCGGTTGTCCTGTAAAGCGCAATCCCTCCCGACAACATGCCGGAATAGGGCCAGAGAAACGACACCTCCTGGTTACGTTTCTGCTCCGAGCCTTCCGCCAGGTAGGTGACCTGGTTCTCCGGATTAGCCGGATAGGTTTCCTGCAACAAACCGTATTTTTCAACATTGTACTTAGTCAGAATGTTGGTGAACATGGAATCCGCGATGGCAAGGTCGTGGTTCTCGTCGGCAGTTTTCGCCGGGCTGCTGCAAGATGTCGCCCACAGCAGGCCTCCGAAAAGAATCACTGAAATACTCTTTAATCTCATGGTCTGAATTGAATTAATAGATAATAAAGACGCAAATATACGATTTATTCTATTACAGTCGCATATCCCCTGTTACGAGCCATCTTCACTTTCACACAAAATCCGTCACCTTTGCAAATAGCCCGGCTGAACAATTGTCTTTCGTCCTCTGTTTTACATTCGGATGACTGGATAAAAGCTGGTGAGTGATGCAAAAGTAATAAAAAAGTGTTGCCGTTTGCTGTTAGTCTGGTTAAAAGCATTACTTTTGTGGTTCATAATTAGTTGAAAAGAAAAAGAATGGATAAAGTTAGTTACGCACTGGGCTTAAGTATCGGAAATAATTTCCAGAACTCAGGCATTAATAATCTTCAGATTGAGGATTTTGTAAAGGGATTGAAGGATGTGCTGAGTGAAGCAAAGCCGGAAATCAGCTACGATGAAGCAAAACAGGTTATCAATGATTACTTCACGAATCTTCAGAAAGAAAGACTGGAGCTTAATAAGAAAGCCGGAGAGGAATTCCTGAATATTAATAAAGGAAAAGCCGGAGTCGTAACGCTGCCCAGCGGGTTGCAGTACCAGATCCTGCAAAAGGGTGAAGGCGCAACGCCGACTGCTTCCGACAAAGTAAAATGCCATTATCATGGGACATTAATTAACGGTACCGTATTCGACAGTTCCGTACAGCGTGGCGAACCAGCCGTGTTCGGCGTGTCGCAGGTGATCCCCGGATGGGTGGAAGCCCTTCAGCTGATGCCCGTAGGTTCCAAATGGCGTCTTTTCATCCCCTCGGACCTCGCTTACGGCGAACATGGTGCAGGCGATGCGATCGAACCGAACAGCGCGTTGGTGTTCGATGTTGAATTATTGGATATAGTAAAATAACATATTAGAGAAAAATGAAAAAGATTAGTGTATTGGTTGCTACAGCGATTGTAGCTATGGGCATGGGTTTTACCTCCTGCGATTCGCACAAAAGTGCATCATTGAAGACTGCCGCAGATAGCGTGAGCTATGCTATTGGTATCAGCACAGGTGCTGGTTACAAGGAAAATCTGAAAACGCTGCCGGGTGATCCTGCAAACGTTGACGATCTGATCGCCGGCTTTATCCAGGCTATCAAGGGCGATTCTTCTGCTATGAAGATGACTCCGCAGGCTGCTCAGGCCTATATCCAGACTTACTTTATGGAAGCATCTGCAAGAGATTCCAAGAAAACGAAGGAAGAAGGCGAAAAGTTCCTGGCTGAAAACAAAACAAAGAAAGATGTGATCACAACCGAAAGCGGTTTGCAATATCAGGTTGTTACGGAAGGTACAGGTGCAAAACCGACTGCTTCAGATGTAGTGAAAGTTCACTATACAGGTACTTTGCTGGACGGAACAAAATTCGACAGCTCCGTTGATAATGGCGAACCTGCTCAGTTCCCTGTCGGCGGCGTGATCAAAGGTTGGACGGAAGTTCTGCAGTTGATGCCGGTCGGTTCTAAATATATCGTTTGGATCCCTTCTGAGTTAGCTTACGGCGAACAGGGTGCAGGACGTGATATTAAACCGAACAGCACATTGAAATTCGAAATCGAATTGTTAGATATCGTAAAGGACAGCACTGCTGACAAGAAGTAAAAACTGTCGTTTTATACATAATAGGGCGGGCGAAATATGTTAAATAGCATTTTTCGCCCGCTTTTATTATTTATTTCATACTTTTTTCTTTCAGAATGATATAGTATTGAATTTTATTATATACTTTTGATACATTAAATCTAAAAAAGGAAAGTAAAGTAGACAAGCGATGGAAAAGATAGACAAACTGGACCGGCAGATATTGAACATTATTTCAAAGAATGCCAGGATTCCTTTCAAGGATGTAGCCGAAGAATGTGGCGTTTCACGTGCCGCTATTCATCAACGGGTACAACGCATGATTGATATGAATGTGATCGTTGGGTCGGGCTATCATATTAATCCGAAGATATTGGGTTACAACACTTGTACTTATATCGGGGTGAAACTGGAACGCGGTTCGATGTATAAAGATGTGGTTCCCGAATTCGAGAAGATTCCGGAAGTTGTGGAATGTCATTTTACAACCGGTCCGTATACGATGCTGATCAAATTGTATGCACGCGACAATGAGCACCTGATGGAACTGTTGAATGCACAGATCCAGGAGATTCCGGGTGTGACTGCAACCGAAACGCTTATTTCCCTGCGCCAGAGCGTGAAACGTGAGATTCCTATTTGCGATATTTCCGAATAACAATCATATTAAAGATATAGGCCCGGCCTCGAATGAGTTGCCGGGCTTTTTTATATGCCGTACAATTTGTATTTTTGCGTAAAAAGAGGAATGTAACAAGAATGTCAAGATATTTATCAATCATATTCTTATGTTGTCTTCCAGCCTGGCTCTGGGCGGGGGAGAACTATCGTTTTCGTGTTTATCTCAAAGATAAAGGCGATGACGGCTACCGGGTGGAAGAACCGGAAGCCTATCTGTCAAAAGAGGCGATCGAACGGAGAGCTAAAAATAATATCGCGGTGACAACAGTCGATTTCCCCATATCCCGTTCCTATATCGATATGCTGTCGGAAGCGGGCGTGAAGCCGGTTGTGGAAAGTAAATGGTTTGCGACTGTCGTGGTTGAGAGTGCGGACAGCCTTGTGGCCGGGCAGTTACAGCAACTCTCCATTGTCGACTCCGTCAAGTGGATCTGGAAAGGAAACCTGCGTGTTCCCGCGGAAGAGGCGGGAGAAGACCGCCTTGTGACTGCGGATCAACCGCTGAAGAATGAGTATGGTTATGCGGAGAAACAGATCAGGATGCTGAACGGCATCAAACTGCATGAAGCCGGTTTTCAGGGCGAAGGCATGCGGGTTGCCGTCATCGACGCCGGTTTTATGAATGCAGACCGGATATCGGCGTTCGACTCGCTCCGGTTACTCGGAACCCATAATATTGTTTTTCCCGGCAAAAGCGTATTTGTTGGGGATGACCACGGGACGAAAGTCCTTTCTTGCCTGGCTGCCGATATCCCGGGCGTGATGGTCGGAACGGCTCCCAAAGCCTCCTATCTTTTGCTTAAGAGCGAAGATAGTGATTCCGAATATCCGATCGAAGAAGATTACTGGACGGCCGCGGTCGAATATGCAGACAGTGCCGGTGTGGATGTGATCTCTTCGTCTTTGGGTTATTTCTCTTTTGATGCGGACGAGCTTTCGTATGACCAATCCGCTCTGGACGGGAAAACGGCCATGATCAGCCGGGCGGCAAGTCTGGCTGCCGGCAAGGGAATCCTGGTGTTTTGCAGTGCCGGGAATGAAGGGAACGGCGATTGGGAAAAGATAACGTTCCCCTCGGATGCGGCGGGGGTTTTTACCGTTGGCGCGATAGATGAAGATAAGAAGAGAAGCAATTTCAGTTCTATCGGTTTTACGGCAGATAGCCGGATAAAGCCGGATGCCGTGGCGTTGGGAACGGGCAGTTGTGTGATCGGGCCGAATGGAGATATCCGGTATGCCAACGGAACGTCTTTTGCAACGCCTATCCTGGCTGGAATGGGGATTTGCCTTTGGCAGTCATTGCCCTGGCTGAACAATAGCGAAGTGATCGGTTTGATGCATCGCTCGTCTAACCTGTATAATCATCCGAATGCGGAGTTCGGATATGGCATCCCTGATTTTTATAAAGCATATAAAAAGGAAAGGAAGAATGGTTTACGGTCAGAATAATATAAACCGGGAACGGCAGGAACTTTCTTTGTTGGAGCTGAATAACCGGGTGAAAGGGGCGGTCTTGAACGCGTTCCCCGAAACGTGCTGGGTGCGTGCCGAAATGAGCGATGTGCGCACGAACGCTGCCTCCGGCCATTGTTACCTGGAGTTTATCGAGAAGAATCCGGTGACCGGGCAACTGGTCGCAAAGGCGCGTGGCTCTATCTGGGCAAAAACGTTCCGTATGCTGAAGCCTTACTTTGAGATGGAAACCGGACAACGGTTTGCTTCCGGGTTGAAAGTCCTGGTGAAGGTTTCGATCGAATTTCATGAATTGTATGGCTATAACCTGACGGTATTGGATATCGATCCGGCTTATACGGTGGGAGATATGATCCGGAAACGGATGGAGATTATCCGGCAATTGAAGGAGGAAGGCGTCTTTACGCTGAATAAGGAGTTGCCGTTGCCGACCTTGCCGAAACGGATTGCGGTGATCACTTCGCCTACGGCTGCCGGATATGAGGATTTTCTGAATCAACTGGCGAATAACAAAGCCGGTTATCCCTTCTACACGAAGCTGTTTCCGGCGCTTATGCAGGGAGAGCGGACGGAGGAATCTGTGATTGCGGCGCTGGATCGCGTTTACCGGCATATCGACTGTTTTGATGTCGTGGTTATTATCAGGGGTGGTGGCGCTACTTCGGACCTGAGTAGTTTCGATTCGTATCTGCTGGCGGCTAATTGTGCCCAGTTTCCGCTTCCTGTTATCACCGGTATCGGGCATGAGCGCGACGATACGATCCTCGATATGGTGGCGCATACCCGGATGAAGACGCCGACTGCCGTTGCCGAGTTCCTGATCGGGCAGATGGATAAGGTGGCCGATGAATTGGATGCGTTGCAGCAGGCTGTTTGTATGCTGTCTAATGATATTTTGTTGAGGCAAAAGAACTTCCTTCAACTATTGGGAAGCCGCCTGCCAGCCCTGGCTGTAAACCGGATCGAGCGGAACCGTTCGCTGCTTCAACGTCTGGGCGGACAGCTTCCGGCGATGGCCTCCTCGCTCTTGCAGAGGCGGGCTTCTTCGTTGGATACTTTGCAGTTGCACCTGAAGAACCGGGTGGAAACAAAACTGACGGAGCAGAACCGCTTTATCCAACTGACGGAGCAGTTCGTCAAGATGGCCTCTCCCGACTATGTCTTAAAGCGCGGTTACAGCCTGACGCTGAAGGACGGCAAGATCATCAAACAGGCTGCCGGATTAAACAAGGGTGATGAACTGACCACCCGTTTTGCCGATGGCGAAGTCCGTTCAACCATAAAGTAAGAATAATAAAAACAACAGAATATGTCACAAAAGATAGAAACATATAACGAAGCCGTAGAGAAACTGCGTAAGATCGTGGCCGACATTGAGAACGGCGACTTGGATGTGGACGTCCTTTCTGAAAAGGTAAAGGAAGCCACACGGCTGATCAAGCTGTGTAAGGAAAAGCTCTATAAGGCGGACGAAGAGGTGAAAAAAGTATTGGAGGAACTGGATTGATGAAGAAATGTGTCCTGATAGTTGCCGGAGGCCGGGGACTGCGTATGGGAGGCGATTTGCCGAAGCAGTTTATCCCGTTGGAGGGAAAGCCCGTCCTGATGCATACGCTGGAAGCGTTTCACCGCTGGGATGCGTCGGCCGGTCTGATCCTGGTTTTGCCGGAAGATCATCAGCCGTATTGGAAGATGCTTTGCAAGGAGATCGACTGTAAGGTGCCGCATCGGATTGCAAATGGAGGCGAAACGCGTTTTCATTCCGTTCGGAACGGATTGCAGTTTCTTGCCGAAGAGATAGGAAATGCATCCGGAAGGAGTGGGAAAGTCTTGGTGGCTGTGCACGACGGGGTCCGTCCTTTTGTCTCCCCCGAAGTTATAAGTAAATGCTTTACGGAGGCGGAAGTTTCCGGCGCCGCTATCCCGGTTGTGCCTGTGGTCGATTCTCTCCGTGAGTTTACCGCCGGGGGGAGCCATCCGGTCGACCGTTCGCGCTTTCAGGCGGTCCAGACTCCGCAGGTATTCGACTATGATCTGTTGATGAAGGCTTATGAACAACCTTATACGGACTTGTTCACCGATGACGCATCGGTTGTCGAAGCGTTTGGACACGGTATCGTTACAGTTCCGGGAAACCGGGAAAATATCAAGATTACGACTCCGTTCGACTTATTGGTGGCAAAGGCATTACTCAAACAGCGTAGGTAATTTATAATAGATTAAGGTATATGCTCGATCTCGACAAACGTTCCATCATGTATCTGCCGGGTGTTGGCCCGAAGAAGGCAGAGATATTGCAGAAGGAAGCCGGCATTTCTTCGTATGAAGATCTGCTGTTCTACTTTCCGTATAAATACATTGACCGGAGTCGTTTCTATAAAGTTGCGGAGGTGACCGGCGATATGCCTTATATACAGATGAAAGGGCGTATCCTGTTTTTCGATACGGTCGGCGAAGGACGCACAAGACGGTTGATCGGTAAATTTACAGACGGGACGGGCACGATCGACCTGGTTTGGTTTAAAGGACTTAACTATGTCACGGATAAGATAAAGACGGGGGTCGATTATATCGTATTCGGGAAACCGACCGAGTTCGGGCATATCTATAATATCACTCATCCGGATATAGATCCGGTGGACCAAGCGGATAAGGTTGCCAACGGCCTGACGCCGTTCTATAATACCTCCGAGAAGATGAAGAAGTCTTTCCTCAACTCGCGGGCAATCCAGAATTTACAATATACCTTGTTGAGCGGCCTGAACTGGACGTTGCCGGAAACACTTCCTCCGGCTGTGTTAAGCCGTATTCAGATGATGTCATTCCCGGAAGCGATCCGGAATGTGCATTTTCCCGAGTCGGTAGATAAATTGCGGAAAGCGCAACTGCGCCTGAAGTTCGATGAACTGTTTTTTATCCAGCTTAATATTCTCCGTACGGCCAATTTGCGGAGGATGAAGCTGAAAGGAATCGTATTTCCTTCTGTGGGCGATTACTTTAATACATTCTATAAAGAGTATCTGCCGTTCGAGCTGACGAATGCCCAGAAACGTGTCGTTCGCGAGATCCGTGCCGATGTGGGAAGCGGACGGCAGATGAACCGCCTGTTGCAGGGAGATGTCGGAAGCGGTAAGACGCTGGTCGCCTTGCTCGCCATGCTGTTGGCGGTCGACAACCATTGCCAGGCCTGTATGATGGCTCCGACGGAAATCCTGGCGACTCAGCACTATGCTACTGTGATGGGGTTCCTGAAAGACATGGATATCAAAGTTGCCCTGCTGACCGGCTCGACGAAGAAGAAAGAGCGCAACCGCATCCTGCCCGCCATTGCCAGTGGCGAGATACAGATTGTGATCGGGACGCATGCATTGATCGAAGAGACGGTCGTCTTCTCTTCCCTCGGCCTGGCGATTATTGACGAGCAGCATCGTTTCGGGGTGGAACAGCGTTCCCGGTTGTGGACGAAAAACGCGGTTATTCCCCATGTGCTGGTCATGACGGCTACGCCTATTCCCCGCACGCTTGCCATGACGTTGTACGGCGACCTGGATGTATCCGTGATTGACGAGTTGCCGCCCGGCCGTAAACCGATTCAGACCGTGCACCGCTATGACAATAAGAAGGTCCAGCTCTATGATTTCCTCCGGAAGGAGATTCGGCAGGGACGGCAGGTCTATGTCGTTTACCCGTTGATAGAAGGCAGCGAGAAGCTGGACTATAAGAACCTGGAAGAAGGTTTCGAAACATTCAAAGAAGTCTTTCCTGAATACCAGGTTTGCATGGTTCACGGAAAGATGAAAGCTGCGGATAAGGAGACTGAAATGCAGAAGTTTATCTCCGGTGAGGCGCAGATCCTGATGGCGACAACCGTGATAGAAGTGGGGGTAAACGTGCCGAACGCCTCTGTTATGGTCATCGAGAGTGCCGAACGTTTCGGACTTTCCCAGTTGCATCAGCTTCGCGGACGTGTAGGACGTGGAGCCGAACAGTCGTATTGTGTCCTCGTCTCTTCCTATAAGTTGAGCAACGAAACCCGTAAGCGTCTGGAAATAATGGTGAACAGCAACAACGGGTTTGAGATTGCCGAAGCCGATTTGCGCCTGCGCGGCCATGGCGACCTGGAGGGAACACGCCAGAGCGGAGAAGGAATCGATCTTAAAATCGCCAACCTGGCAGCCGACGGACAGCTCCTTCAATATGCACGCGATATCGCACAGGCGGTTTTGAACGAAGACCCCGATTTATTATCCGAACCCAACCGGATATTGAACGAAAGACTGAAAACCCTCTTTTCCAAGAAGGTAAATTGGGGCATGATAAGCTAATATGTTGTGAAACATATTTCATTTAAGTTGATTGTAAATCAAAGGATATGAAGCCTTGTTTTACTTTTCTTTGTTTTCATTGCGGAAATTTTTCCAGATTGGATTTTGCCGGCTTGGTCAAAATTACGAACTTTGACGAGATGACAATGAAACAAGCCATTCTATATCATGGCCTTTGTCATGGATTACTGATTGAAAGTGATAAAAATAATGAAGATACAAGCATTACTATTTATTTGTTGTACCACCATTTTGGTATCGGCCGTAGAGGTAAAAGCACAAAAAGACAAAGACGCTCCAACGCAAATTGTACATATAAAGAAGCTGGATAAACGCGTTTCCGAGTTGATGGCGGATCGTGTCGGTATCCGTAAGAATATGGAACTGAAGGAACTGGCTACTTTTGATGAGAAAGCAATGGAGGATAGGGAGAATTTAATGTTCCCCGCAGAAGAATTATACGGTTCCAATTGGGAAAACCAATGGGTAGACCCGTTTCGCGGAACGGCAAAAGTAAACTTTCCGGATTCGTTTGCAATAGATTGTTCTTCTTTCGTCTATCCGATTGCCATGGATTCTATGGCAAGAATCACATCCAAATATGGTCCCCGTCGCCGCCGTATGCACAGGGGAATAGACCTTAAAGTCCTGATTGGCGATACAATCCGTGCCGCGTTTGACGGTAAAGTCCGTATCAAAAACTTCGAACGTCGCGGATATGGCAACTATGTCGTGATCCGTCATCCGAACGGGCTTGAAACCGTATATGGCCATTTATCCAAAATACTTGTAGACCCGAACGATATTGTCCACGCAGGCGATCCGATCGCTTTAGGCGGTAATACGGGACGTTCTACCGGTTCTCATCTTCATTTTGAAACACGCTTTTTGGGACAGGCCATCAACCCGGCCGAAATTATAGACTTCGAGAATGGTGTTCCCCACCAGGATACCTATGTTTTCCATAACGTAAAGATCAACGGGCGCAGAAGCAATATCTATACCTCTTCTTCCGACCGTCTGGTTTATCATCGTGTGAAATCCGGAGATACGTTAGGCAAGATCGCCCGTCTGTATGGAACGAGTGTAAACGAATTGTGCCGTCTGAACGGTTTGAAAGGAACATCGGTATTACGGGTTGGACAGTCTATCCGTTGTAGTGCGGGCGCTGTTACATCCACGAAGACAGGGAAGACAAAACCTGTTGCTTCAGCTAATGTGACGAAAACAGTGAAAACGACTGTAGCCGCCGATGCAGCAGCAGTCGCCTCCATAAGCCAGAGTAAAAGTATGACTTCCCAGCAGGAAGGCACTCCGGTTTACCATCGTGTGAAATCGGGTGATACGTTAGGCGCGATTGCAGCCAAGTATGGCACGACAGTTTCGAAACTTTGCGAATTGAACGGTATTACCAAGACTACGATTTTGAAATTAGGTCGTTCACTTCGTTGTTCATAATAGAAAGATTTGATATAATGTTTGCAGCCGCCTGTGTTTCACAGGCGGCTTTTTTCTTTATTCCCGGCTCCGCTCCCTTTATATTTGCTGTTTGCGGTGTTGAATTTGTAGCGGGCGGTAATGGTCAGGCTGCGCGAATCACTGTAGTTCCAAGTGTCGAATGTGATGGTATCGGCATAATACCTTCCGGAATTCCGGAAGGCTTTCAGTAAATCGAATGCTCGTATTTGCAGAGTCAGCGCTTCGTCTTTCAGGAAACTTTTGGACAGTCCGACGTGGATACTGCCGAAACCCGGCCGCCAGGATTTGCCTTCGTAGGTGTCACTTTTGCACATCCCGTCTATGTTCAGTATGAAGTGGTGCGGCAGATCGAATATGTTCTGTATGCCGGCATACAGTCGTGGATGATATGGTTTCCGGTCCGGATTGACGGTCCATTCATCCATAAACTGGCGGATCAGGCTGACTGAAAAGGAGGGATGCCAGCAACCGATATGGGGAGAGGCGTTCAACATTACCCATATATCCTGTTTCTTCCTGATATTGCGTGGAATCCAGATGCAGAGCTGCGGATCGTCTTCGTACGGTTCGATGGAGGAACAGATCGCATTCTTTTCGTATTGGTAAGAGGCGACGAAGTACAGCCATTTATAGCTCATGTTAAGCGTGACATCGTGGGTGGTTGTCGGTTGCAGGAACGGGTTTCCGCCCTGATAAGTGAAGCGGTCGTTATATTGTCGGTTGCTGCTTAGCGAGCTATAGGAAGGGCGCAAAGTGTAGGCGCTGTAACTTAGGGAAGCCTGTACGTCTCCGAATGCTTTTGAGAGGGAAAGGTTCGGGAAAAGATTGTCATACTTCCGGCTCTGCGTACCGTTATAAATGTTGTCGACGTAATAGCGGTTACGGATATGCTCGTAGCGAAGACCGGCCGAGAGATACCAGGATTGCAGCGGGGTGCTGTAGCTGACAAAGGCTGCGCTATGTGTCTCTTTCAGGCTGTTCCGGCTGTCCGGCAGGATATGTTCGGGGTTGAGATAACTGTCCCGGTGCTCCGTCCGGCTCATTTCGGTTCCGGCTTTCAGGGTTCCGTTGCCGACGGGATGGCTGAGGATGAACTTGAAGGCATAAAGGTCGTTGTCCGCTTCGTACCGTGTGTTGACAATACGGTCGTTCCCTATCTGGCTGTCCTCGACGGATTCCTGTTCTTTCCCGCTTTTGTTTTTGAGGTAGTCGAAGTTCATATCTATGCCCAGATTCCGGACCTCCCCCAAGTAATAGGTGTTTATCGAATGGTAGCGGGCAGGATTGGCGGTTTCCGTAAAGACGTTGTGGATGCGGTCGTTTGCCATTCCATTGGCTGTGATATCCATGTCAGACACCCAGCCGCCGTTCCCTTTCATCCCGAAAGTGCCGGAATATTGTGCGCCGAATGAGTGGTTCTCATTCAGCTCATAGTTAAAGCCGGTGGCAGAATAGGTGGAGCCGCCGTCCGACTCTAAATGCAGCCGGTTGCGGATGTTCCATATTGTGTCGGCCTTGATAGTCTGGTTGTTCTCCTGCTGTTGCCAGTCTTTCCATTGCTGGAAGGAGAGGCGGGTGAAGATGTCGAGTCCTCCGTGCCGGTAGTTGAGGTTTAGTTGTTGGTCGTGACTGGTCCGGTGTGCCTGGCTCAACTGGCTGGTCGCGTTGACACTGAACCCGTCGCCCTTTCTGCGGACCAGCCGGATTTTCAGGACGGCTCTCACGGATGCGTCATATTCGGCTCCCGGATTGTTGATCAGGTCGACGGAGCGTATTTCGTCCGAGGTGATTTTCTCGAGTTCCGAGACATCGTATACTTTGCGTCCGTTGATGTAGATGAGCGGCGTTCCTTTCCCGAAGACCGTGAAGTTGCCTTGTTTCCCTTCTATGCCGGGAATCCGTTCCAGCACATTGTTGGCCGTGCCTAATTTACTTAGCAGGCTTCCTTGCACCTGTGTGACGAACCTGTCTCCTTTTAGCTGGAATGTCGGCATCTGTCCTTTAATCTCCACTTCGGAAATAACATGTACATCTTCCTTAAGTGCGATTGCGCCGATTACGCCGTTGCCGTTCCGGTATTCAGTTTGGTAACCGATGCAGGATACCTTAATAATATAAGGTTCTTTGCCGGGAACCGTTATGCTGAATGCTCCGTTATGGTCGCTGGTCGTTCCTTGTACGAATGCCGAGTCTGCCGGATTGAGAGCTACGATGTTGGCATATTCGATCGGTTGGCGGCTGCTGTCTGTCACAGTCCCGCTGATGTTTTGTGCCGACAGCCCGCAAAAAGGAAGCATGCACAACAGTAAAGTAATTGCTTTTTTCATTGTTTTTCTATTCATTGTTTGATACCCAAATGTAGAAGGAAAAGCCCGGAAAAGGGGCATGCAGTGATGCTTTTCTGATTTGCAATGGCTGGTGTAACAAATTGATAATTAGAGGTAGAGTTGAAAGAAAGTCTGCATCTCCTCTTCTTCCTTCTGCAAAGACAGAAGTGTCCTTATAAGATCGATCTGAGATTATAGTCCTCCGTATGGTTTTTGCGTATTATAGTTATGATTTGTCCGAACCATTACAATGAGGCAGGAAAGCGGAAGAGCTCACAATTTTGTAAAACCAAACCATCTCTCATCTTTATCTATTCTCTCTGACTTTATTTGATACTTTTTTAATAGAAAAAGTGTAATTGAACCGACACCTAACACCTTTTGTGACTATATAGTTTATAATCAATCAGTTCACAGGGTGTCAGGTGGGTGTCAGTGGGTGTCGGTTGTCCTTTTACCGACACCAATCAACATACATATAAACTCCTCCTGCCTACCTATAAACTAAGTCAAAACATACAGTAAACTAACCCGAAAGTAACAGTGAACTAAGTCACAGCATATCAGATATTAATAATAGGTAGTACTACTTATAGTAAATACATAGTTACTACCTATTGCTAATATATAGTTACTACCTATATGCGATAGGTAGTACTATGTATGAACAGTCCACAATATCTTACATAATAGTTTACTGTATGCTTTGACTTAGTTGATAGTAAGAAACAGATTAGTTTCCTACGACGCGAAGCAGATAAATAACAGTATGTTGGTCGGGTGTCAGGTGGTGTCGGTAAAAAAGGCTACCTACCACCCATCTACCACCCGATAATCATGTAATTATCAGCAATATGCGCAAAAAGGTGGTAGGTGTTAGTTGTTTTGATGTTTTTTCTTAAATAATTAGAAACAGCTTCACTTCTTGCCAGTTATGAAACAAACAACCCCACTCCTACAGTATCTTCGGTATTGTCGCTATCGGGCAGTTCGCGAACTGCCCCTACAAGGTTTGCTCTTATGCCTGCTTCGGATATAACTATGGTTTGGGCGGGTCATAGTTATGATTTGCCAAAACCATTACTATGAGACGGAAAAACGGAAAGGCTTATTATTTGGCATCATGTGAACGATTAGCGATTACTCCCCACCCTGCAGTTTATCACAAATAGCATCTATTCTGCAACTTTTCATAAAGCAGACATCTATATGTCATGATAATTTGTTAGTTTTGCAGCTCAATATAAAAAAGGGAGCAACAATGGATGTCGCCATTATCAAATACAATGCCGGAAATATCTACTCCGTAAGTTATGCACTGAAAAGGCTGGGAGTCGAAGCGACTGTCACGGCAGATCCGGAACTGCTATGTAAAGCGGATAAAGTAATCTTTCCGGGCGTTGGTGAAGCCCAGACTACAATGGATCACCTGAAAGAACATAAACTGGATGCGATCATAAAAGGATTGAAGCAGCCGGTTCTGGGTATTTGCCTGGGCATGCAGTTGATGTGCTGCCATTCGGAAGAAGGAGACGCCGATTGCCTGGGCATTTTCGATACGGAAGTCAAGCGCTTTATCCCGCAGAAACATACGGACAAGGTTCCGCACATGGGATGGAATACGATTACGGATGTTAAAGACGGGCTGTTCAACAAGCAATTGGAGAACAAATTTGTTTACTTCGTACATAGTTTCTATGTACCTGTAAATGATTATACCGCAGCTACGACCGAATATATCCTTCCGTTCAGTGCCTCTCTGCATAAAGATAATTTCTATGCGACCCAGTTTCACCCGGAAAAAAGCGGTTCGGTTGGCGAGGTTATATTGAGTAACTTTTTAAAACTGTAAGATGATATGATAGAGTTGATTCCCGCTATAGATATGATCGACGGCAAATGCGTACGCCTCACTCAGGGCGACTACGACACCAAGAAAGTGTATAACGAAGATCCTTTGGAGGTCGCCAAGATGTTTGAAGATCATGGCATTCGCCGACTGCACATGGTAGACCTCGACGGTGCGCGCCAGGGACGGATCATCAACTACCGGACACTGGAGCGCGTGGCGACCCGCACGTCGCTGATTATCGATTTCGGTGGTGGACTGAAGCAGGATGGCGACCTCGAGATCGCTTTCGAGAGCGGCGCACAGATGGTTACGGGCGGAAGTATCGCTGTAAAGAATCCGGACGTGTTCGCTTCCTGGATCACGAAGTTCGGTCCGGAGAAGATTATCCTCGGAGCGGATGCCAAGGATAAAAAGATCGCAATAAGCGGATGGGAGGAGACGACCGACAAGGAGTTGATCCCCTTTATCCGGGATTATTACGACAAAGGGATCACGAAAGCGATCTGTACGGACATCAGCCGCGACGGCATGCTGCAAGGCCCTGCGATCGACCTTTATAAAGAAATACGGGAACAAATACCTTTTCTCTGTCTGATAGCCAGCGGAGGGGTCAGTTCCATACAAGATATTGAAAAACTGGCTGAGGCGGGTATTCCGGCTGTTATCTTCGGTAAAGCGATTTACGAAGGGAAGATACAGCTGAAAGATCTGATCCGCTTCACCTGATAAAAACAACGATTATATATGCTTGCCAAAAGAATAGTCCCCTGTTTGGACATAAAAGATGGAAAGACTGTCAAAGGAATCAATTTCGTAAACTTCCGCGATGCCGGCGACCCGGTCGAACTGGGTGCACAATACAGCCGCGAGGGAGCCGACGAATTGGTTTATCTGGATATAACCGCCTCGCACGAAGGACGTAAAACGTTTACGGAACTGGTGAAGAAAGTAGCGGCCAATATCAGCATCCCTTTTACGGTTGGCGGCGGCATCAACGAGATGAAAGATGTGGACCGGCTGTTGAGTGCCGGGGCTGATAAGGTTTCTATAAACTCGGCTGCGCTGCGTAATCCGAAACTGATCGAAGAGATTGCTAAAAACTTCGGCAGCCAGGTGTGCGTAGTTGCCATCGATGCCAATTTTGAGAATGGCGACTGGCTCTGTTACCTGAACGGAGGACGCATCCCGACGGAAAAGCATCTGTTCCAATGGGCCTCCGAAGCGGAAAGTTTGGGGGCGGGCGAAATCCTGTTCACCAGCATGACGCACGACGGCGTGAAAGACGGTTACGCTAACGAGGCGCTGTCGACGCTGGCCGACAATCTGCACATCCCGGTCATTGCTTCGGGCGGAGCGGGAAAGATGGAACATTTCCGCGATACTTTCGCTCTTGGAAAGGCTGACGCTGCATTGGCGGCAAGCGTTTTCCATTTCGGAGAGATCGGGATAGGTACTTTGAAACAGTATCTCCATAAAGAAGGAATCAACGTCCGCATTTAATGTAGCGTGTCATTGCGGGCTTGACCCGCAAACTCATCCTAAATTGATTTATACATCAGGATGAGATGGCGGATGTAGTCATCCCGGACTTGATCCGGGACCGCCAAGACATAGACACTGATACGAAAATATATAACAACAAGATAAAAGATGAAATTAGATTTTGAAAAAATGGGCGGGCTGATTCCCGCCATCGTTCAGGACAACAACACAAACAAAGTATTGATGTTGGGCTTTATGAACGAAGAAGCTTACGAAGAAACAAAAGCTACCGGTAAAGTCACATTCTTCAGCCGTACGAAAAACCGTCTTTGGATGAAGGGTGAAACAAGCGGAAACACGCTCCAGGTAGTCAACATCGCAGTCGATTGCGACAACGACACCTTGCTGATCAAGGCCATCCCGGCCGGTCCCGTATGCCATACAGGCGCCGATACTTGTTTTGGCGAGAAGAATGTGGAAGACATCATGTTCCTCAAATATCTGCAAAACTTCATCGAACAACGCCGTCAGGAAATGCCGGAAGGTTCCTACACGACAACCCTGTTCCAGAAAGGCATCAACCGCATGGCACAGAAAGTAGGCGAAGAAGCGGTGGAAACCGTTATCGAAGCGACCAACGGAACTGACGACCGGCTTGTTTACGAAGCTGCCGACATGCTCTATCACCTGATCGTATTATTGACGAGCAAAGGACTTCGTATCGAAGACCTCGCACGCGAACTGAAAAGCAGACATAAAGGATAACAGCAATGGAAGAGACAACCCTGCTCAAACTGGATAATGTGGAAATCTGCCGTGAAGAGAATGTGATCCTTCACGACGCCTCCTTCACGCTCCATAACGGAGAATTTGTGTATGTGATCGGAAAAGTCGGTTCCGGCAAGAGCAGCCTGTTGAAATCCTTGTACTGCGAAATTCCCATTGAACGCGGGGATGCATGGCTGCTGGACTATAACCTCTGCAAGATGAAACGGAAAGACATCCCCTACCTGCGCAGGAAACTGGGTATCGTCTTCCAGGATTTCCAACTGCTGACCGACCGTTCGGTAAACAAAAACCTCGAATTTGTCCTGAAGGCTACCGGATGGAAAAAGAAGAGCGAGATAGCCGAGCGGATCAATAACGTACTCTTCCAGGTCGGTATGCAGGACAAAGGTTATAAGATGCCGCACGAACTTTCGGGTGGCGAGCAGCAACGTATCGTGATCGCCCGCGCCCTGCTGAACGATCCGGTCCTGATCCTGGCCGACGAGCCTACCGGCAACCTGGACCCGGAAACAAGCGGACAGATCGTACAGCTTTTGCACGACATCTGCCGGAAAGGAACGGCTGTCATTATGACGACTCACAACTACACGTTGGTACATAATTATCCCGCGCGTATAGTAAAATGTGAGAATGCCTGCCTAAGTGATGTGGGAGAATAATTTTTTATGTAACTTTGCACACGCATTTAAAGCGAAGAAGAACAAATTAATATAGTAAAAGAAAATGAAAGTTTTAAAGTTTGGCGGTACTTCTGTGGGATCTGCACAGAGAATAAAAGGTGTAGCAAAACTGATTACGGGAGAGCGTAACATTGTAGTATTGTCTGCCATGTCCGGTACAACCAACTCATTGGTTGAAATTTCGGATTACTTGTACAAGAAAAACCCTGACGGAGCGAACGAGGTCATCAATAAACTGGCTCAGAAATACTACGGCCATATTGAAGAACTCTACAGCACCGACGAATATAAGCAGAAGGCCAAAGAACTGATAAAAGCTCATTTCGATCATATCCGTACATTCACAAAAGACCTGTTCACGCTGTTTGAAGAAAAGGTTGTCCTGGCGCAGGGCGAACTGATCTCTACGGGCATGATGAACCTCTACCTGAACGAATGCGGAGTAAACTCCGTCCTGATTCCGGCATTGGACTATATGCGCACGGACAAGAATGCAGAACCGGACCCCGTGTATATCAAAGAAAAGCTCGTCAAACTGCTGAACGAACATAAGGATGCCGACCTGTTTATCACACAGGGTTACATCTGCCGCAATGCTTACGGCGAAATCGACAACCTGCAGCGTGGCGGTAGCGACTATAGCGCTTCCCTGATCGGTGCGGCTATCGGTGCTGAAGAGATCCAGATCTGGACAGATATCGACGGCATGCACAACAACGACCCGCGTATTGTCGAGAAAACATCTCCGGTGCGTCACCTGCACTTTGAAGAAGCGGCAGAACTGGCTTATTTTGGCGCCAAGATCCTGCACCCGACCTGCATCCTGCCGGCCAAGTTGAACAACATCCCTGTCCGCCTGCTGAACACCATGCAACCGGATGCTCCGGGAACGATGATCTCCAACGCAACGGAAAAAGGTAAAATCAAAGCGGTTGCCGCAAAAGACAATATCACATCCATCAAGATCAAGAGCGGCCGCATGCTGTTGGCAACAGGCTTCCTGCGTAAGGTATTCGAAATCTTCGAAAACTACCAGACTCCGATCGACATGGTGACGACTTCCGAAGTGGGCGTTTCCGTAACAATCGACAGCCGCAAACATCTGGAAGAAATCGTGGACGACCTGAAGAAATACGGAACGGTTACCGTAGACGAAGATATGGTGATCGTCTGTGTTGTCGGCGACCTGGAATGGGACAACGTCGGCTTCGAAGCCCGCATCGTCCAGGCAATGAAAGACGTTCCGGTACGAATGATTTCGTATGGCGGCAGTAACTACAACGTCTCGCTCCTTGTCAAAGCCTCCGACAAGAAGAGAGCACTGCAAGCGTTAAGCGATCATTTATTCAACAACTAAATATTTCTATAAGGGCGGCCTATTCAGACTGCCCTTATTTATCTTTATATAATTTATATCATAATATGCTCAAAGGAACATTTCCGATAGACCAGTTCAAGGCGCTTACGACGCCTTTCTATTATTATAATATTGATCTGTTGAAAGAGACGCTCAATATGGTGACAACCGAAGCCGGAAAGTATGGCTATCATGTCCACTATGCAGTGAAGGCAAATGCCAATCCTCGCATCCTCTCTGTTATTGCAGAGTATGGACTGGGAGCGGATTGCGTCAGTGGCGGTGAAATACAGGCAGCATTGGACGCAGGTTTCCCGGCCGGTAAGATCGTTTATGCCGGTGTCGGCAAGGCTGACTGGGAAATCAACCTGGGACTGGACAATGATATTTATTGCTTCAATGTAGAATCGGCTGCCGAACTGGAGGTTGTGGACGAACTGGCAGCAGCCAGGAACAAGGTCGCCTCTATCGCCCTCCGTATCAATCCGGAAGTAGATGCCCATACGCATGCCAAAATCACGACCGGCATGAAGGAAAACAAGTTCGGTATCAACCTGAGCCAACTCGGACAAGTGCTGGATTTGGTAGCCAAGCTGAAACACGTCAAACTGATCGGCATCCATTGCCATATCGGTTCGCAGATCACAGACATGGCTGCTTTCCGTGGCCTGGCGATCCGTGTCAACGAGATACAGGAAGAGTTGGAAGCGCGTGGTTTGAATGTAGAAAACCTGAACTTCGGCGGCGGCCTCGGTATCGACTACTATCATCCGAACCATTTGCCGGTTCCTGCCTTCGACAACTATTTTGCCGTATTCGACAAACTGTTGCAACTCCGTCCCGGACAGCAGGTTCATTTCGAGCCGGGCCGTTCGATCGTGGCACAGTGCGGTTCGCTGATCTCCAAAGTATTGTATGTGAAAGAAGGCGAGACGAAGAAATTTTGCATCCTGGATGCCGGCTTCACCGAACTGATCCGTCCGGCCATGTACGACGCCTATCACCGCATGGAAAACATCACCAGCGATGAAGAGATAGAAGTCTACGATGTCGTAGGCCCTATCTGTGAATCGTCCGACGTATTCGGCAAAGACGTCGAACTGAACCGTACGCATCGCGGCGACCTGATCGCCCTGCGTTCTGCCGGCGCTTACGGCGAAGTGATGGCTTCCCAATACAACTGCCGGAAACTGCCGAAAGCGTACTATTCGGATACGTTGTAAAAGCCGAAAACCGATAGTATTTATAAAATCCAATCTTCTTTATTAAAATAAGAAAATTGGATTTTATCTTGTCTGCGGGGTCCCGTTTCGATGTCGAATACTCCAACAGAGACAAAGAATTTGAACTATTTGAAGAAGAGCTCAACTTGCCAATGATTCTTATATAATTCAGCAACCTGAAGTGCAGAAATATGTGAAGCAGGCTCCAATCTGATGCATCTTATATAACATCTTGAAGTTGTTATAACCGCAACCAAAGACACAATAAAAATCTAATTCATAAGTATATAAGAATTTTACAAAAAAAAATATAGACACGCTGTGTCTATATTAAAATTATCATTTTAAGGGGTATTAATCTTAATCTTTTGTCTGAAAGATTTATCACTAATAGTTGAGACTTTTAACAGCGTCTTTTTTTATAACTCCCCATATCTTTGTATCATAGAATATACAAACTATTTATTTTCTAAAAAACATGAAGCCCCCATTATTTAGAAAACAAATACTATGGTTAGTTGTAATTTCATTCATTACTACCATGAATGTTTCTGCACAATATTGTGTTGTGGGAGGGACAAATTTCGATACAGATGCCTCTTTGTTTAATCCTGTTATTACAGATTGGATGGATGAAAACATCGGAGATGAGTTGGATGGTCAATGTGGCGGTTCGTGCCTATATTATGAAGAAGTCTATAAAGGGAGACATATAGGGATGCTGTCTAATTCGATGAGTTCTGGAGGAACTTTATTTACCCCTGCATTATGGGAAACCATTCAGGATAATGGCAATAATCCACCGAGTCGTTTTTTTGGTGGTAGTGCCATTGTTGTTAATCCGAAGCTTATCGATCCGCGTCTGATGGAATATGATAATAACATGTTTGTCAACGCCGGTGCAACTCATGAAAAAGCGTTTTTTTCTTATGCCTTGAGTGGACTGGAACCCGGATCTTCCGTTACTTTTACGGCAGATGTTTATAATTTATTGGATTTAGATGCTGCAAAGGCTTATTCTGTAGCACATGGAGGAGGAAATTTTTCTTTTGGTGGATATGTTTATAATGCGTATCTGAATCAATATCATGGAAATGCTAATATTGCTATTAATGGTTCCACTTCCGTGAATAATAATGGAGCCGTTCAAGGTGGGGTTTCTACCGGAACAATTGGTTTTGGGAAATCGAAGAAGTTAATTATTTCCGGTATTGTAGATGTAACCGGATCAGTTACGTTTTATTTGGGAAGGCCGGGAGGTATTAACTTTGCTCCTATAGGAATTGATAATATTGAAATTACAGGGTCTATTAAACCTAAAGTGATTACAGAAGGTATCAATCCTTTTTGTATGGGAGATGCGGTCGCTTTCGGACTGAAAGAAACTTATCCTCCCGGTACCACTTATAAATGGTTCGTTGATGGAGTAATGCAGACAACTACATCTGCCCGTTTTACTTATGAATTAGGAACTAATCCCTCTTATACGATAAAGGCACAAGTAACTCTTCCTGTTGCCGGATGTTCGCCAGTTGAATCGGATGAGTTGGTTGTATCAACCACATTATGTTGTGGTAATGCTTTAAAACCTCAATCAAGTAAAGTACTTTTCTATGATGATTTTGGTTCATTCCCAAGCGGATACAGAGGGGGAATGTATCAATGGACAGATGACAATGGATTAGTACATTCTATGGATGTGACAAATACGGTTTTTGGAACTTATTCTGCCGTATGTTCTCAACGTGCGGTAACCATTGGCGTTCCATGCGGAACTACAACCACCGATGATTATTCTATTGTGGGAATGAACCCATATAATACTGACTCAAACGTAGCTCAATATGATCATACCAGTGGAGATGGAACAGGTGGAATGATGTTTGTTGACCTTAAAAGCAACGCATATATGGGGAAAACCATCTATTCCCGCAAAATTTCCAATTTATGTCAGGGAAAAACGGTTTCTTTTTCGATGTGGGTTGCAAGTGCCACAAATAAGCCCGATGAACAAGGTATTACCACTCAGATTAGAATTATAGACCAAAATGGAATGGAGCTATATGAAGAAACAAAGAATTTTAAAGGTTATCAGCAGTGGCAAAAATTAGAAGCTGAATTTCCTTTGGCTCCGGGTGTTACTTCGGTAACGTTGGAAATTAATAATCTTGGAGTTTGTTCTCGGGATGGGAATGGAGATTATTTAATTGATGATGTTAAGTTTACGGCCTGTGCTCCTTCTATTGTTTTGATAGATGCTAAAGACTATATGAAAGATTTAATGGAGCAATATGAAGATCCAATGACTTTATATGCTATTGAGACAGATAAAATAATACAATATTATGAAATTGAGCCGTATTATCTTTTTCAGTGGACCCATACTAATCCCCAGGGACCTATAGCTCCTCATTGGGAAAATGTTGGCCCTAAGCAATCCAATAATGAGTTTATAATCCCTCTTCCTAAAGATCATCCGGCATTTCAGGATGGAATAGGACGGCCTTATGATGGCCCTGTATATTTTCGTGTTGTTGTAGGTAAAGCAAGTCAGATTGATGCACAGAATGCTTTAGGGTGGGATAATATTGATTCTAAAAATGTTTGTCTTGAATTTTCCATTTCGGATATTCCTGTCATTGCGGGATTAGGTTGTCCCGAATGTCCAAGGCCAAAGGATATAAAGATAAAAGCAGATAAGGATTTAAAAAGCAGTATTCCTATCAAGATAGTAGAGTTATGGCCTGAAGAGAGTGTAACTTTAACGAGTAACGAGATAACGCCCGAGAGTGGTTATACGAATTATACCTTCCAATGGTATAAAGGGGATAAAAGCACCTCGATAGGATCTGCATCCAAAGGGGTTCAGGCCAATCCGCTGACCGTGACCCATAACAATACCGGTTCAATAACATCCGATACGATGTATTATATTCAGGTAATAGATTCTGATTTTCCGGATGCAATCTATTGTCATAAATGGGACAGTATCCGGATAATAGAAAAAGTGACCCCACAGATAAGTGCCAAGACAGATATTATCTGTAGCGGGGAGACCTTTGCCATAAATCCGGAGACAACGCCCGGAGGTGATATTGTACCTGTTGGGACTACCTATACATGGGACGTCCCTATGATGGCGGGCATAAACGGGCTGTCAAGTGGAAATAAAGAGGCAGATATAAGCGGGACCTTGATCAATACTACGGACAATCCGATATCGGTAACCTATAAGGTGACGCCTACCTCGGATGGATGTAATGGAGATGAATTTGAAATTGTCATAACAGTTAATCCCGTACCGACACTTACAGAAATATTAATACCGGAATTTAAACAAGGAGAAAGTCCTGACTTAAGCCAGACGAAAACAGCAATGAATTCCATCGATTTCGATAAATATGATATGTTGGTCGATCTGAAAGGAATTCTTACTCCCATAACAAGTGCGGAAGATATGATTGCGGCCATAGACAATCTGGCCCTCACTTCGGCAAAATCTCCCTATACATTTGAATACACCCTTACTGATAAAACAACGGGGTGTATAAGTGATCCGGGAAATATTACGATTAGGGTAATAGTTCCAGTACCAACGTCTATCGATAAAATTACTTCAGCACCTCTCAATCTGTATCCCAATCCTGTAAGAAAGAACACCCATCTGACACTGGATATAGGGCAAGAAACAATCACGGGAGAATCCGTATGGTTGGAAGTTTACAATACCAGAGGAATCCTATTACGCCAGCTCCCGGTAAGTAGCCCGCGGATAGAGATCCGATCAGAAAGTACGGAAGGCATCTATTTATATATTATCAGGAATCAGGATCGTATCTTGGAAAGCGTGAAAGTGATGGTGAAGTAAAACGGATATAATATCTTGGTTTGAGTCGGATTTGGAATTGAATGCCGACATCTATGATGTCTGTATAGACTTCTTTGCTTCAATAGAACAGGAAATGATTGCTAACCTTTTGCTGTGATAAAATAAAAAAGCTTCGTACATTTGTATCTCCAAAGACAAAATATCGTATGAGCGAAAATTTATTTACATTTAATCATATAGAACTAAGCCTGGTCGGAATAACGACCGGGCTGTTTCTTATCCAGTTACTTTATTACTTGGTCACATACGCGCGTCCGCTACGGGCAGCAAAGAAGGCGGACAGGGAGGAACGGGCGACGACGGACCGGGAAGCCGTGCCTGTTTCCGTCATTGTGTATGCACATGGCGAGCCGGATAACTTACGCAAAAACCTGCCTGTTTTGCTCACGCAGGACTATCCTGATTATGAAGTGATCGTGGTCAATGACGGCTCCGACGCAGACAGTGAAGACATCTTGAAGCTCTTCTCCAACGAATACAAACATCTCTATTATACGTATGTGCCTGTCGACACCCACTACCTGAGCCATAAAAAGCTGGCACTCACGATGGGGATCAAGGCTGCCCGGCACGACATCCTGCTTTTCACCGAAGCCGATTGCCGTCCGCTCGGCGACAAGTGGATCAAAACGATGGAGAGCGCTTACAACCGGGAGACTGAGATCGTGCTGGGCTTTTGTGCCTACCGCCATACCGAAGGATTGCTCCATAAGCTCATCGCATACGATAACCTGAAGAGCGGCCTGCAAATGCTGTCTTCCGCCCTTGCCCGACATCCTTTTACCGGGAACGGCCGGAACCTGTCTTACCGGAAGGAATTGTTCTTTGCTCATAAAGGTTATTCAAAATCCCTCAACCTTCATGCCGGGGCAGACGACCTGTTTATTAACGAAGCGGCCACCGACGCCAACACAATGGTACAATACAAAGCGGACTCCATCACTGAAATGGAAAAAATCGAAGACATCGGCATCTGGAAAGAGATGAAAGTATCCCGTGCCGCCACGCAGCGTTACTACAAAGGGACTTCCCTGGCCTTTTACAGGATGGAGAATTATAGTAGCCTGCTTTTTATCGTCGCAACTATCGCGACGTTCGTCACCGGCATATTCGGAAATTGGTTGCTCTCGGTGCTGGCCAGCCTGTTGTTGCTCCTCCGTTTCACTACAAAAGCCTTCGTCCTCCGGAAAGCCGCCCTGTTGCTACAGCAAAAGCCGTTAACAACCTGGATGCCAATATTGGAAATCGTGCAACCGGCCTACAACATATACGTCCATATTTACCGGATGTTCAAAGGAAAGAGAGATTTCACTTCCAAAATATAATCATTCAAACCGTATGCTTTTTGCTGGCTCGATGCGGGTAATCAGATAGGAAGGCCCTAACAGCATCAACATGGAAGCTGCCAGTGTGCCGATATTCAGCAGGATAAGAGAAACGACCGTCAGGTCGATAGGCACTGCATCCAGATAATAGATGGACGGATCCAGTTTCACGACATGGAAAAAGGACTGGATCAGACAAAGCGCAATTCCGATCACATTCCCCCAGATCATCCCTTTACCGATCAGGAAAAAGGAGATATAAAGGAATATCTTACGGATGCTGGTATTGCTTTCTCCCAATGCTTTCAGGATACCGATCATATTGGTACGTTCGAGGATAATAATCAAAAGCCCGGAAATCATCGTAAACCCGGCTACGGCAAGGATCAGGACCAGGATCACGACGACATTGATGTCCTGTACATCCAACCAGTCGAATATCATCGGGTTCATCTCCTTAACGGAGCGGGTGTAATAGCTATTGCCGTTCCGGTCCTGCCTTTCTGCAATATCGAAATACAAATCTTCTGCAATCTGGTCCAAGTGGTCGTAATTATCCACCTGAAGCTCCAGACCACTCACCTCGTCGGCATCCCAATCGTTCAGGCGGCGGGTCTGGCGGATATCGGCCATCACAAAGATCTTGTCATAATCGACGAAACCGGTTTCGTATGTACCTGTGATATGGAATTTGCGGGGACGGATGTTTTCTCCCACGAAATAGGTCAGGAACGAATCGCCTACTTTCAGCCCGAGCATATTAGCTAAATAGCGGGAAATCAACACATCGGTTGAGGCTTTCTCTCCGTTAAAGACAGGGATCTCTCCCTCTTTCAGATTATTGCGGAAGAATGTCCAGTCGTAGTTGTCATCCACTCCTTTCAGCACGATCCCCTGGAAGTCGGTATCTGTTTTCAGAATGCCCGGTTTCGTAGCGAAGGCCTCCACGTGCGTGATGCCAGGAAAGGATTTGAGATGATCGAGCAGCGTGTCGCTCACTGCAACAGGCGTCGATTCGTAGGACGTATTATTATCGAAGTTCGTGATCTGGATATGGGACCCGAAACCGATCACTTTGTTCCGGATCTCCTTCTTAAAACCAATGACTATAGCAACCGAAAGAATCATAACCGCTAACCCCAAGGCTATCCCGATCATAGCGATACGAACGACCGGAGGCGTAGCTTGCCGCTCCCCCTCCTTGCTGAAATAGATTCTTTTTGCTATAAATAGTTCTAAATTCATTACATAACTCTACCCGGATAAGCCTCCAGCGCCTTCTGAAGCACCACAAGCGCTTTTGCCAGGTCTTCTTTTTTCAGGACGTATGCGATACGGACTTCATTCTTTCCCAAGCCCGGAGTCGTATAGAAACCGGAAGCCGGAGCCATCATGACAGTCTGGCCTTCATATTCGAACTCGCTCAGACACCAGGCACAGAATTTATCGGCATCATCTACCGGTAGCTTGGCAACGGTGTAGAACGCCCCCATCGGTATCGGCGAATAGCAGCCGGGAATACGGTTCAGGCCGTCTATCAGGAATTTACGGCGTTCCACATATTCGTTATACACATCCAGCATATATTCCTCCGGCGTGTCGAGCGAAGCCTCGGCAATGATCTGTCCGATCAAAGGAGGGCTCAGACGGGCCTGGCACCATTTCATAACATTTTCCTTCACCATCTGGTTCTTCGTGATCAGCGCTCCGATACGAATACCGCACTCGCTGTAACGTTTCGATACGGAATCGACCAACACTACGTTATTCTCGATCCCTTTCAGGTGGAAGGCGGAAATATAAGGCGCACCCGTATAGCAGAACTCGCGGTAAACCTCATCGGAGAACAGGAACAGGTCGTATTTCTTCACGATATCGCGAATCTGGTCCATCTCCTTCTGCGTATACAGATAACCGGTCGGGTTATTCGGGTTACAGATCAGGATCGCTTTCGTGCGCGGTGTGATCAGCTCCTCGAACTTCTCCACGGAAGGAAGGGCAAACCCTTCATCGATCGTAGACGGGACTGTCTTGATCACGGCACCGCTCGAAATGGCAAACGCCATATAGTTGGCGTATGCCGGTTCAGGCACGATAATTTCGTCACCCGGATCCAGACAAGCCATGAAAGAGAAAAAGACGGCTTCCGATCCGCCGGTCGTGATGATGATATCGTCAACATCCACAAGGATATTGAATTTCGCATAATATTTCACCAGCTTTTCACGGAAACTGCGGATACCCTCACTCGGAGAATACTCCAGCACTTTACGGTCGATACGGCGCATCGCTTCCATCGCGACTTCGGGCGTAGGCAGATCGGGCTGGCCGATATTCAGATGATACACCTTAGTACCTTTAGCTTTAGCCTGATTGGCAAGCGGAACGAGCTTTCTGATAGGAGAAGCCGGCATGTTGACTCCTCGTTGTGAAATATTAGGCATTTCTTTCTTACAGTTTGTTTTTAAATGTGGCAAAGATAGGAAATAATTTTCAATTTATCAGATTCCCGGTCGTGGTGAATCCTTACTCGCATGCATTGTGGAGATAAAGGCACTCGGATCGATCTCTTTCACCTCGTCTTTCAGACGGGGCAGGTCTTTACGTTCGGCAATGGTGAAGATGATTTCTTTCTCCTTGCCTTCATACATACCGCGTCCATGCAGGAAAGTACCACGCATACCCATCTTTCCCACGATTAAATCTTTTATCTCTTGTGTCTTCTTCGATACGATAAAGACAGCCCGGTTGGGATTCTCGGTCTGGAACATCTCCACGATTTTCCCGTAAACGAAGATAGTGAACCATGAATACAAAGGAACTGCCCAGTCGCGGAAGACAATCAAGCCCAGCAAGACAACCAGCGAATCCAGCACGATAATCATATTGCTGACTTTCAGATTCGAATTACTGGCGATCACACGCGCCAGCACGTCCGTCCCCGCACTCGTACTCTGTGCACGGAACACACAAGTCACACCGATCCCCAGGATCGCGCCGCCATAGAAACAGGCTATAAAACTATCGTTCTCGACCAGCGGCTGATTCCCCAGTAGATAAGATAATGTATCCGTAAAAACAGATATCAGCAGGAAGGTGACAATCGTCTTCGGGCCGGACGCCAGCCCGATCTTTTTCATTGCCAGAATCATCAGCGGGATATTGAAGCAGAGGGCCGTCGCACCCATCGGAAGGCCATCGGGCATAAAAGAGAAAACTCCTTTCGTCACATAATGCAGTACGATCGAGATGCCATACACACCTCCCGGTACGATTTTGTACGGAGCCAGGAAAAGGACATAACTAAGTGCCTGGAAAAAAGCACCGATAACGATCAAAGTGTAGTCTGCTACATTTCTTCTCAATGCGGCATTAGAGGCCAGATTAAGCGGTTGTTCCATGTTTGCGTTGTTGTTTCGATTTATGTGTGTTCATTATTTGTTAAAAACAGCGCAAAGATAGATAAAAAAAGAAGAGATTGCACACACAAAGCATGCAATCTCTTCCGCTATCAGAAATAACCTTGTTGAATCAGAAATTCAACGTACGGTTATTATTATTGGTCACATTCAACAGAATCACATATTTGCGATACTGTTCCGGTGTAAGAACCTTCTTCATCAACTTCAGATTTCCATAAACAGCCTGACGCATCTTCTTGTCGCGCATCTGTTCGCTTGATCTGAGACTTTCGCTCTGCATATCCCGAAAATACTCGTTGATGTTTGCTACTTCATTGGCCTGATAAGATGACAACTGCAAATAGTTGCTCAATTTTTCAAAGTTAATAGCAAACGGTTCTTTACTTACATTGTTACGGTTCTCGCGTGCAAACCCCATTGTTGCACATAATAAAACGGCTGCAACAGCCATACCTAAACGTCTCATAATACCTAAACATTAAATTGTTAAACCTAAACACGGGGACCGCTGTCCCCTATCTTTTCACCTTTTATCTTTTTGCTGTTACAAAGATAACAATATGTTTTAGAACATTGTTCTTGAATATAGTAAAACTTTGTTAACAGTTATCAAAATGAGGCAGTTTTAGTAATTAAGCAATCTTTTTGAAGCATAAATGAAACAATCAAGACAAGCGAGATATCATACAGCGCATATATAGACCAAATCGATATTTACATAAGCACTATCTATTACGAGTCATCTCCTCCCCCATTTGTCCAGCCGATACGAAAACAGTTCTATCTCTGATTTTGGAATTTGCAAACGGATGGCCACTTGCCTCCAATCTTTGATAACACCTACAACATTTTCTATAATCAGAAGTGCTGTACTTCTGTCCAGCATATATTCTTCACTGGCATCTAACAAGATATCCAAATCCGATTCACAAGAGCAAGAAGATATAAGCAAACTTTGTTGTTCACCCAAAGTCGGATTCATGTCATAAGCTGGCGACAGAGTCCAGCCTTTTGAGGTAAGCAGGAAACCATGATTACGGAAATGATCGTCCGTATTCCCTACACAAATATTAAACGCTACTCTCCGATACAGTTCCTGAAGATTGGCCTCTACATTTGTACAACTTTGTACTATAAAATCCACAATATCCAAATAACCATAATTAGTACCGGCGTTATCTCCATCTGTCAACCCCAGTAAAGTCATGGCAGAAGCAAAATGAATCCGTTTACCATCCTCTGTTCTATCAAAGCGTTTAGACAGTAATGTATGATATTTGCTTTCAGTCGCAAGCACTTTGGTTGAAGCTGTACAAATACCGGCCTTCGCCGACAATAAATGACAGAAATGTTCCCACAGTCCAACATTATAATTATCCTTCCGGGAAGGAAATTTGGCTATATATAGCATTTTATCCTCTCCCATTACACTGGCTTTCGGACGTGCACCGCCAAGCGATGTCCCAGGTTGAAGCAATTGTGTAAGCCATTTCTTTTCAGGCAACAGATTCTTTTCTTCACTTTTTTCTATCTCCTGGCTGGCATATATCAGTTCTCTGATATTGGTTAATGGAGGTATTTGCAAATTATTGCTTGCATTAATGAAATCACCTTCCGGATTTTCTTTAAACCGGAAACCTCCCATCCGGGAATAATCATCGATACCTATCAGATAATCAAAAGAAGACAGCTTGCGAACAGGCCGCTTTTCTTCAATTGCCAATAACTGTTCACGTCTGTTGAGCAAAGTGCGCCCCCAACGATCAGGCAACGCATCAGAAAAACAACCGAAAATATCTTTTCCGGGTTGCGTATATTGCTGGCCCGGATAATTATTCAGATCCTCGCTCAAAAATAAATCTCCGTATTTCTTCAGCCAATCATTATTAAAGCAGAAGCCGTAAGTTTCTGATCCGCGAAGCATATCGTAAGTTAACTCTCCGATCAGTTCTGTTTCTTTGAGCCAATCGAAATCAGCGTAAACCCATAACTTTTTCATTGCTATTCTTTTTTAGATGCTCTTTCACGCTGTTTCAAGTTCAGATCCTGCAACGCTTTACCCAAAGTATCCTCCTTGGCTAACCAAAGAATATCGTCATCCAACTGTAAGGCATAGAGAATCCGCAAATAAATACCTATAGATACGGTAGGTAGACCTTTCTCAACCCTTGATACTGTTAATTCAGAACAAGTGGCTCGCTCTGCAATCTGAGCTATACTCAAATTTCGCCTAAGGCGTGCCAGTTTAATCTGTTCGCCTACAATCTGCATTTTCTGTGCTAATTTACGGGGAAGTTTAGTTCCCATGGTACTTTTTGTCATAACTCAACCATTCATATAATACACAAATATAGCAACTTTTATTTATTATATGATAGGTTACAAGAAAAATCGGGGATTAATTATCTTTTAGTTTACCAATTTATATTTCTCATACGACGGCCGTACCCAACGCAAATAGACAAGCAGCGAAAGCAGACAACAACCGCCTCCCACACCGTAAGCCATAGCCAACCCCGCATAGGAAGCGATAAAACCGGCCGAGAGCATACCGATCCCGACACCCAGATCAAAAGAAGTCAGATAAGTGGAAGTTGCCGTCCCGCGCATATTATGCGGAGCGACATTGACAAAAAGGCATTGGAAAGCGGGTACTCCCACTCCATAACCGATCCCGATCATCAAAGCGCAGACAAAGAAAGCCACAGGATGATGAACGGTTGCAAACACAGCGAACGTCACCAACAGACAGACGGACGAACAGACCGAAACCCAATGAATCTTACCATGATCGACCAGGCGGCCGGATATCAGACGCGACGTCCCCACGCCAACCGCCATATAAATAAAGAAGTAGCCGGGATTGGCCACCTCGATCTCTTTCCCATATAAAACGACAAAAGAGGTAATCATCCCGTAAGGTATCGCCACCAGGATATAAGCCAACGCTGCCGGCAACGCCTTCACCAGGATAAAACGATCCAGAGAAAAATGAGGACGCGGCGTTTTCTCCCGTTTCGGATAGCGGATCAGGCAAACGGACCCGACACCGATGAAAGCTGCAACCAGCCCGACCAGCACCAACGAATGAAAGCCCCATTTATCATAGATAACGACTGCCACCAACGGAGCCAGCGACATCGCCAGATTGATCGTCAGGCCATAAAACCCCATTCCTTCCCCCCGCCGCGCAGACGGAATCACATCGATCGCAATCGTATTGCCGGAAACGGAAGTAAGCCCCATAAAGCCGCCCTGCACGAACCGCACCGCCATAATCGTCAGCATAGTCGCCGCGACCAGATAGCCGCCAAACATAACGGCAAAAACAAAGAAAGCCAATAAATACAACGGCTTACGCGAGAAGCAATCCACCAGGAAACCGGAGAAGGGACGGACACAAAGCAGCCCGATCGTATAACTCGACAGCACAATCCCCACATTTGCCGTGTCGATCCCCAAAACCTCCACCAGATAAAGCGGCATCGTCGGCATCAACAGGTAGAAAGAGAAATTCATCAGGAAATAGGAAATGCAACATTGCACAAAGTTCCGGTTCCACAAGATCGGCTTCTCCGTATTCATAATTGGCACATTGGCATATTGACTCATTAACACATTATTCACGCCAACTCGCTCAATTCGAGCCAGCGCATTGTCTTTTCGTCTATTTCGTCTATTACTTTTGCAATCCGTTCAGACTTAGCCAACAACTCGTCATTGCTGAGCGTACCACTGCTCATCGCCGCTTCCAGCTCGGCTTTTTCGGCTTCGAGCTGCGGTATTTCGACTTCAAGCGCTTCAAACTCTTTGCGTTCCTTGAAAGTGAGTTTCTTCTTTTGTTCTTTTTCGGGACGGGACGTTTTATTGGCTATCGGAGCCTGTTTCGGCTGGCGGGCGGCTTCGGCCTCTTTTTCCAGTTGGTCCTGCATCTCTTTCCAGTCACGATACTGCGAATAGTTTCCGGGAAAATCCTTGATGTCCGCATTGCCCCGGAACACCAGCAGATGATCGACTACCTTATCCATGAAATAACGGTCGTGGGAGACGACAATCGCGCATCCTTTGAAACTCCGCAGATATTCCTCCAACACATTCAGCGTCACGATATCCAGGTCGTTCGTCGGCTCGTCCAGCACAAGAAAATTCGGGTTGCGCATCAGGACCGTACACAGGTACAAACGCCGCTTCTCCCCTCCGCTCAGCTTATAGACATAGCTATGTTGTTTCTCCGGAGCAAACAGGAAATAGTTCAGAAATTGGGAAACACCCATCTTCTTCCCGTCGCCCAGATCGACATATTCGGCAATATTCTGCACGACATCGATCACCTTCATCTGCTCGTCGAACTGAAGGCCGTCCTGGCTGTAATAGCCGAAACGAACCGTTTCGCCCACATCGAACCGTCCGCTGTCCGGCTCCACCTCGCCCATCAGCATCTTGATAAAGGTCGATTTCCCGGTTCCGTTGTTCCCGACAATCCCCATCTTTTCGTAACGGGCAAAGACGTAGTTGAAATCTTCTACGATCTTCAGGTCGCCGAAACGCTTGCAGACATGTTCCGCCTCAAAAATCTTGGAACCGATATACGATGCCTTCACATCCAGGTTCACGTTGCCCGCGTCGTGCTGCTGCTTCGCTTTCTTTTCCAGTTCGTAGAAAGCGTCGATCCGGTATTTGGCTTTGGTCCCGCGAGCCTGCGGCTGACGGCGCATCCAGTCCAGCTCCTTGCGAAGCAGGTTGCTCGCCCGGTCGACTTCCGTATTCAAAGCCTCTATGCGTTCCTGGCGTTTTTCCAGGTAATAGCTGTAATTTCCTTTATACTGGTAAATCTGCTGCCGGTCTATTTCGATGATCTCGCTACAGACACGGTCCAGGAAATAACGGTCGTGCGTCACCATCAATATACTAATGTTCGCGCGAGAAAGGTATCCTTCGAGCCATTCGGTCATCTCCAGATCCAGGTGGTTGGTCGGTTCGTCAAGGATAATCAGTTCCGGATCGGTGATCAGGACGTTTGCCAACGCCACGCGCTTCAGCTGTCCGCCGGAAAGCGTTTCCACCTTCTGGTCGAAATTCTGTATCTTCAACTGCCCTAAAATCTGCTTCGCCCGCTGTTCGTAGTCCCATGCCTTCAGGTTATCCATCCGGAGCAGTATGTCTTCGAGATTGGAATGGTCGCCGCTTGCCATCGCCTGTTCGTATTCGGCAATCAGGCGCACCGTCTCGTTCGGCGAATAGAAACAAGCCTGCAAGACAGTCAAGCCGTCCGGATAATGCGGCGTCTGCTCGAGATATCCGACGCGCAGGTCGTTGCGGAAGACAACCGCCCCGCTGTCATAATCTTCCTTTCCGGCTATGATATTCAGCAAAGTCGTTTTACCCGTACCGTTCTTGGCGATCAGCCCGACTTTCTGTCCTTGCGCAATTCCAAAAGTAATATCCTCAAAAAGAACCAGGTCGCCGAAGCTCTTGGTCAGCTTATCTATTTGTAAGTAGCTTATCATATATTCATATCTGCTTAAAATGCAGGACAAAGATACAAAAGATTGGGCAGAACGAAGGGGATTATTTTGTATATTCGCGCCGAACGGTTTGCCTGTCGACAATCGTCAGCAGGCCTGCCCACAATTGTCGACAGGCCTGCTCACA